>ERZ778514.680-NODE-680-length-29234-cov-4.631379_pt1 | contig 29234 bp, 28 predicted proteins | sample MGYA00510344_ERZ778514 | MGnify/ENA primary metagenome ERZ778514 (study PRJEB29527, sample SAMN07138968) | mouse gut metagenome | material: feces | host: mouse | place: China:Nanjing | collected 2016-01-25 ...
TCATCTGCACCACATAATATCCGGAAAAAATTCCCAAAAAGAGCGGAGTTCCTTTTTTCCATCCATAATTTGTTACCGTGTTCAGAGCCAGAATATTACCCGGTCCCGGTGTAAACGCATTGATCATGGAATAAATTAAAAAATTACCTGTTACATAGCCTGGCATCCTGATGCCTCCTTCCGCTTATGATTGTACATCCAAACGCCATCTGACAGGTAATACGAATTCCTTATGTCAGGACATAGGCAGAACCTATATCTTAAGTCTTCTGATACTGTTTCAGGGCTTCCACATAGATTTCACCAAGTCTGGACAACTCCCGGTCTTTATTCAGAATATATCCGATCCTCATCATTTCATCCTCATAAAGCGGAACGGAAATAATCGCATCTCCATGAAGGTATCTGGGAAAAATACCGCTTGATATCGTATAACCGTCCAGTCCGATCATAAAGTTTACAATGGCGGCGCGGTCACTGATCCTGATGCTCTTCTCTGCGGCCTCGCTGCTGAACAGTTCTTCTGCAAAATTAGAAGATTCATACGCACCCTGGACAAAATTCAGCCTTGGATACGGTTTCAGATCTTCCAGCCGGATCTTCTCCTGCTCCGCCAGCGGATGGCCTTTTCGCAAAAACACATGGGGAGCCGCAGTAAACAGTTCATAAAATTCCAGACCATATTCTTCAAACGTCTTTCTCAGTACCTGTTCATTGGTTCTGCCAAGATAGAGAGTTCCAAGATCACTGAACCGGTTTCTGACGTCCATAATAATCTGATGCGTCTGTGTCTCATTCAGAATAAACTCATACCGTTCCTGCCCGAACTGCCTGACCAGTTCCACAAAAGCATTGGCGGCAAATGTATAATGCTGTGTGGAGATGCAGAACCTCTGCTTTTCCGGCCGATGCTCAATATACCGTGACTCCAGAAGTTCCATCTGCTGCACGACCTGCCTGGCATATCCCAGAAATTCCATGCCCTCCGCTGTCAGCGCAACGCCTGCCCGACAGCGGTGAAAAATCGTGATTCCTGCTTCATGCTCCACTTCCTTGACCGCTCCGGAAAGGCTCGGCTGTGAAAGGAACAGTTCTTTTGCCGCTTCTGTAATAGAACCCTTTTCCGCTATGGTTATCATATATTTCAGCTGCTGTAATGTCATATCTGTTCCTCCAGTCATGTTCCTTTTCCGTTATTCTTTTTCTGCATTTTTCTCCTTGCTTCTCAGCAGAAACTCCTGAATGTTTTTCAGATCCTCTTCGCGCAGAAGATAATCTATGTATCTGGCGTTTAAATATGTTCGATGTTTCCATTGATACAAACAGAAATCTGCTCAGCAGCATGCTGTATACCATAAAATCACTCTGCAATTCAGTTGCCCATAACAATATGTTTTTTGATACCAGATTCAAAGACAGAAAAATCAGCCCTGTACTTAAAAAGTGGATGGAAAAAGAAACAGGTATACAAAATAATACCTTATATTCTCTGATTGACTACATAATAACTGTATGCTGCTTACTGAAACGCATATCCTCATTATCTTTTGCAAGCCAGCAGATTTTCTGTAAAAACTCAGAATTTTCAAATTCCTTATCCTGTATCATCTGCGGATAGAAATCTGGCTTCACAGCTAAATGACAGAAATAATCCACAACCTTCCGAAGCATATTTCCGCCATGTGCTGTGTCCGATGCCATTTTTGACATTACAAAATCTGATTGACTAAGCGGTGTTCCCTTAGAATTAATTCTTATGAATATTTCTGTTACTTCGTCAATATCAAGAAAGTGATCCAGTTCTATTACACCAATCTGTCGGTTTACAACGCCCTTCAGCTTAAGCAAAGTTTCTGAAAGCTCATCCAAATCAACACCTTCATTTGTCCGTGCATATTCATTCTCGAAGGCTCTCTGTCTGAAATCCGGCTTGAATAATTCAGAAATATCCGGAATCCACTTTTTGTCCTTGAGATGTGATGCATCTTGAACTGCAAACCTCTTGGTAGGATCATCTGTCAGAGGATTAAAGGCAATTTTAATTCTTCCCCGGTTAAAATCCTCATCAAGCACTTCCAGTCCGGAAACAGCTGCCATAAGTGCAGTAATTCTCTGCTGTCCATCGATAAGAACATGTTTTCCGTTTGCCATAGTGCCATCTTTGGTCTGGACATCCGGATTCTTCCATGTAATTATGTATCCGGTTGGATAGCCATTATACAGAGAATCTATCAGGTCTCTTACCTGACTTCTCTTCCATACAAACGGCCGCTGAATCTCGGGAATTACAAACTGCCCCGCTTCTATCAGACCAAGAACAGCACTGACCGAATATTGCATTAAAGTAAATTTCTCTCCAACCATAGTCTTGTCACCTCAACTTTATTTTTTATACCTCAGCAGATACCTGATACTGAACAGATTCTGCTGCATCATCTGTTCTCACGCAACCAGTGATAGAAATACAGAAGCAATTCAGGATTCTCCGAATTTATTCGGACCAGTTTACGCCTTCCATTACCTTTATGATCGCCTGTTTCATCTTATCATGCAAATAAGCTTCATTCAGCTTACTTTTACTGTATTTGAGATACTGGTCCTGTGTGTATTCCACCAGCAGTGCTGTAAAAAACCGCTCCCGGCTTATGGTGCATTAACTGATAGAGTTCGTTCATTTCAGAACCAATTGCCGCACCATCTGTTATTACCAGAGCCGGTTCCTGGTTCAGATTACTCATAACTGTTTTCAAATTGGACTTGCCGCCTGCGCTGCTGCAGGCAATCTCTCTTTCATTACAGACGGCACGAAAAAATTCATAGCCGGAATGGGAATCTTCCACCACAACAACCAACGGCTTCTTCCTTCCACAAAACTCTTCCGTACTGTAAATATGATACAGTTCATTATAAGTCCGTTTCAGATCATGATACCTGCCTGAAGTATGGATGCCATAAATCTCTTCCACCGAGTATGGCAGGTTGGGAAGATCCTCCCTCGTAATGATTACAAAATAATCATCTGAAGCCTTCACTGCAGCAGCAAATTCCTGTGACTTTATAAATTTGTTCTCCTCATCCAGAAAAATAATCTCTTCATGGATATTGGGCAGCACGAGATTCCAGTCCTGTCCGCCAAGTGTTCTGCACGGGCGTTCACAGAAAACCTCTACACCCGAACCGTCCCCAAAAGCGGCCGCCTGCTCCAGCAGTTCGATCAGCTTTGTCTTCCCTGTCGCACTGTCTCCACGGATAATTGTAATATTTCGCCGGATATCCAGTTCATAGCGGAGCCTGTTATTCTGTACGATAATATGATATTTCCCTTTCATATATCAACGCTCCTTTATCTTCAGTGCTTCTTCCAGATACTCTCCATAGCTGTGTACCGCTGTTCCTGTATTAACGATGACAGCTCCAAAATCCGGAACGGCACTAAAATCCATCACATGATGCAGATTGATGGTCAAATCCTTCTTCCTGCCAAGCTCTGCAATCCATTTCGCACAGTTATCCCCACAGGCCGAAGCGTTGAAGATCCTTCCGCTCTCATCAAAAGCCATCAGAATCAGTGTTTTGACACCGCCGGAAATCTCTTTCGTAGAAATCGGTCCAAGCACAGGACTCTGAATCAGATGCGGGGCAACTACATCCGAACGGTCAATCTCTTTGATCATGGCAACTGTCAAAGGCTCCGTGATCCACTCATCTTCATATCGATTGTCAAAATATGTTGGAGGATGATAAACTGCGTTTTCCACTTCTCCAAATATGATTTTCAGCATTGCTTTTTCCTCCTTCCAGACCATAGATACGATATCGGATTTCTGTGCATACAGAATTTTGGTCCATGTGCCGCTTCCTGTATTTCTCAGATCATCTACCAGATTCGTATTCTGATATTCCGTATAACACAGGAGCAAAAGAAACGCGAGAAAGATCATGCATTCGCATCATATGCTTTTCCCCATTCGCACAGCGCCCCACAACCGGTTCCGGCGCAGCACCCGCTTCGCTCAGCGAATATTCAGTCCCGGCTCCATCGGACACTGTCCGTCCGCTGCACTTTCTCTATATTTGACTGTTTCCTTCTGTGAATTTCAGCAGGCAATTTTCGTGGTTCGCAGAACCGCATCTTCTGTGTCTGCACCTGAAACTTTTCCCATAATGCACCCCAAACTTCCCACAAACAAAAGGAACCGGCTTAATTTCCCGACCGCCGGGAATTTCATATATGCTTGAACCGATCTGCATTCCATGTTATACTTTCCCCATATCAGATCATTTGATGGTGAGATTCATGTGTAAAAATAAAAAAAGAAGAAACAAAGCACGGCTCCATGCAAAGCCAGTATAAGCGACACCTGCATGGAGCAGTATTCCGTCGCTGAACAGAACTGCTGGCTTTGCCGCCTGATTTTATAAACGAAATCAAGGAGGAAGCCCGCATATGAAATACATCAATGCTGCTGCCATTCTCCCGGACGCACTGGTCAAAGAACTGCAGAAATATGTGCAGGCAGGATATATCTATGTTCCAGCCAGCGACGGGCAGCGCAGGACATGGGGAGAACGGTCCGGCTATCGAAAGGAACTTCAGAAGCGTAACGAAAAAATCCTTGCAGAGTATCAGCAGGGCGCATCGGCAGACGATCTTGCCGACCGTTACCACCTTTCCGTATATGCCATCAGAAAAATCATCTATCAGAAATGACCCGAAGAGCCGCTGTATACCGGAGGAAAAATGCTCCGTATGGCAGCGGCTCTGGTTCTACAGATATCTTTTTTACAACAGATAGTTATTCTCTTTGTCCGCCACCTGCAAAGCCGCAAGGGTACAGGTTGCATATCCTTCGGCAACAAGCGGCTCCAGCCTGCACAGGGCTTCGGCCTCTTCCCGGCTCTGAGTTTTGAAAATAACCATACCGGCTACGCCGGGATAACCTTTCAGCGGACCGCACAGTTCTATCTTTCCTTCGGCATCCAAATTTCTCAGATTTTCTACATGCCTTGTAATTACAGCTTTTGTAACCCTGTTGTACGACTTTCCCCTTTTTATCATCATTACGTACAGCCATTTTTCCATGTTTTTACCTCCTGTTTCATAATTGATTCTGTCAGCTTCGGACATAAGCAGCACGAAGAACTGACCTGGAATTACGTGTAGATTTTCAGAATATCCATCACCCGCTCTTTGAACATGATCCGCGCTGTTTTTGGCTCCATGATTTCGACATACTTCCCAAACGACAGAAGATAGTAAATCGTCCGGAGGTAATTCAATGACAGACACTCCCAATCCTGTAAAAGATTATAGCATATCTAATATGACATGCAGCTGTCACATTAGATATTTATTTTAGATTCTTATTTTACTGATTATGTCTGTACGATTCTGTATATGGAAACTGCTTTTGAAAACAGGTAATATAATCCTGTCAAAACCAGTCGAAAGGAGACTTACCGCATGACAGATACAAAGAATATCTATCCTCGCACCGGCGATCGGCAGACCATCTATCTTGGAAATGTCATCACCAGTCCTTATATTGAGGTGGGCGACTACACGATGTACCATGATTTCGTCAATGATCCGGTAAATTTTGAACATAACAACGTATTATACCACTACCCCGTCAATCAGGACCGCCTCATCATCGGAAAATTCTGCTCCATTGCCTGCGGAGCAAAATTCCTTTTTAACAGCGCCAATCATTCGCTGACTTCTCTCAGTACTTATCCTTTTTCGCTCTTTTTTGAAGAATGGGAACTGGATAAGAGAAACATTGCACAAAGCTGGGACAACAAAGGGGATATAATCATCGGAAACGATGTATGGATCGGATTTGAAGCCGTTATTCTTGCAGGCGTCACCATCGGAGACGGCGCCATCATCGGCGCCCGCGCGGTCGTTACCAGAGACGTACAGCCTTACACGATCGTGGGCGGCGTCCCTGCACGCCCGATCCGGACACGTTTTGATGACAATACGGCCGCCAGACTGCGGAACATGAAATGGTGGAACTGGCCGAAAGAAAAGATTGCCAGGAATATCCAGGCCATCCAGTCCGGCTGCCTGGAACAGGTCAGGGAGAATTGAATACTTCCAGCTTATCAGATTCACTGTATCCATCTTCCTTTTCCGCTTGACAATTACTATAAATTATAGTAATATAGGTTCTGCCGAAAACTGCTATAATTTATAGTAATATAAAAAACATTATAAGTCAGGCGAAAGGAGAAAATGATATGAACGAGCAAAGCAGGAAAATGGAACTTCTGGGGGCTGTGCCAGTACCAAAGGCTCTTTTGGCGCTGGGACTGCCGACCATGACAGGTATGCTGATCAACGCACTTTATAATCTGGCGGACACCTGTTATGTGGGCGGACTGGGAACGGATCAGATGGGAGCAGTCACGGTGGCCTTTCCTTTGGGACAGACTGTCGTCGGACTGGGACTGCTTTTCGGGAACGGCGCGGCGGCATATCTTTCCAGGCTGCTGGGGCGCGGGGACAAGGATACCGCCGATCAGGCAGCCAGCACAGCTTTGTACAGCAGTGTATTGATCGGAGCGATTGCCATCCTGTGCTCTCTCCTGTTTCTGAAACCCATATTAAATCAGACAGGCGCACTGGAAAGCGTGATGCCTTATGCGGTTTCCTATACCCGCATTTACCTTACGTTTTCCATTTTTAATGTTTTCAATGTCACAATGAACAATATCGTATCCAGCGAAGGGGCCGCAAAGACGGCCATGTGTGCATTGATGGCCGGTGCTGTCCTGAATGTGATATTAGACCCCGTTTTTATCTATGTCCTGAATCTTGGAGTCGCCGGCGCAGCCATTGCTACCGCTGTCTCACAGATGATTTCCACAGCAGTTTACCTGCTCTATCTCTTCCGGAAAAAGAGTATCTTTCATTTTCGTATGAAAGACTGCTGCTTTTCAAAGGAAATCATGTCTGAAATTTTGAAAGTAGGGATTCCCACTTTACTGTTTCAGGTTCTGACCAGTATGTCCATCAGCATGATAAACAACGGCGTAAAAGAATATGGCAGTTCTGCTCTTGCCGCAATGGGGCCGCTTACAAAAATCATGTCTATGGGAACCCTGATTGTTTTTGGTTTTCTGAAAGGATTTCAGCCAATCGCCGGATTCAGCTATGGGGCAAAAAAATTCGGCCGCTTATCTGAAGCGATAAAAACCTCTGTTTTGTGGTCAACTGTATTTTGCGCGGCTTTTGGACTGATTGCAGCTGTATTCCCCTCACAGATCATGGCATTGTTCACAAAAGAGGATGCAGAAATGATTCGGATTGGAGCAGCGGCATTACGGGCAAACGGCCTGTCATTTATATTCTTTGGATTTTATACCGTGTACTCTTTTTTATTTCTTGTAATGGGAAAAGCAAAAGAAGGCTGCTTTCTTGGCGCCTGCCGGCAGGGAATCTGTTTTGTTCCGGTTATCTGGTTCCTGCCAGGGATTGCAGGTTTGAACGGCGTCATTTATGCCCAGCCTGCCGCTGATGTTCTGACTGCCATGATCACCGTTTTTATGGCTTTCAATCTTCACAAGAAACTGTCCGCTGAAGAATCCCATATGGCCTCGCAGTCAGGAGCGCAGGAAAACAGTGGACCGGCACAAATGAGTAGGATATGCTGAGACGCAGGTTCTCAAAAATCGGTCGGGCATACTGCGGCGAACTGCCCGGCCTGCGCCTCCCTTGTTCTCTTCCTTCTGCCCAAAACCGGCGTCACACAAGCGGACGCACTGCTTCATATATTCTGCAGTAGCGCTCATACACCTGCATATACTGCTCGTGCATGTCCTGACGGGGCATATAGGTAACGGTCTTCTCCACCATATGTTCCGCCGCCTCCTTAAGATCCCGGAACACTCCAATGGCCACGCCGGTCAGCATTGCGCTTCCCACAGTTCCTGCGTCCATCGTCTTCAGCGCCGTGATCGGAAGATTCAGGACGTCTGCCTTCATCTGCATCCATACGGCAGAACGGGCGCCTCCTCCGGTGGCATGCAGCTTCTCAAAATGGATCCCGGTCTGTGCAAGCGCCTGATAATTCAGGTACATCTCATATACGACCCCTTCCATGCAGCCCCGGTAGATATCCGCCGCCGTGGATTCCGTGGTCAGCCCCAGAATCACGCCTCTGGAGCCGGTATCCATGTAGGGCGTCGCCGCGCCTGCAAAATGCGGCAGCACCAGAAGACTGCCCGGACCGGCATTCCCCTTTTCCAGATATGTCCGCTCCAGCAGTTCGTTGACGGACAGGCCAAGCTTTTGAGCCTGCTCCTGCGCGCCGCCGGCAAGCTTTTCTGCGCACCACTGGATCAGCGCGCCGCCGGTATAGGAAAAGGCATACGCCACATAAGTTCCCGGAACCACATACGGCACAATGGAAAAATACCCTTTGTACATCCGGTCCATATCCGGCATGGCATCATAGACCGGTATGAGACATTCCACGGTTCCCGCACCGTCCACCGCCACGCTTCCGTCAAAAGCTCCCGCACCGACAGCCGCCGCCACCTGATCGTGACTGACAGAGACGATCAGGGTCCGCCCGGACAGCCCTGTCCGCTCTGCCGCCGCAGGAAGAATGGCGCCTGCCGGACTTCCGGTTGGAACACATACGGAGAAAAGTCCCCGGTCGATCCCGGCAGCTTCCAGCACCTGAGCGCTCCAGTCCAGCGTATGAATATCAAAAGCCATGGTTCTGGTCGCCAGCGAATAATCGATCTGCGCCTTCCCGGTCAGATGGAAGACCACATAGTCCTCCATCTGAAAGACATGCCTGGCCGCATGCCAGATCGATGGCCGATGCTTTTTTATCCACATCAGCTTGCAGATACTGTACATTTCATGAGGACGCAGCCCGGTGATCCGGGCAATGGATTCCGCCCCCAGCCTCTCTGTAAGCTCCCGGCACTCTTCACTTCCTCTTGGATCCGTATACAGCATGGCAGGATGCAGCGGATTCCCCTCACCGTCCGTCAGGACAAAGGTCTCTCCAAAGCTGGTGACCCCCAGTCCGCCGATATCCGGATATGCTTCCGACATCTTTCGGATGACCGCATATACGCCTTCCATCACCGCGGAAACATCGATCTCATGACTCCCAACCGCCCGCCGTACCGGATAATCCCGGTATGCTTTTCCAAGATCCTTTCCCTGTTCGTCAAACACCGTACATTTACAGCCGGTGGTTCCAATATCCAGTCCTGCAATCTTCATCCTGATCCCTCCAAATCTTCTGCGGAATGTCTCACAGATCCCTGACGATGCTAACCGTCGATCTCCACCCAGTCATATCCCAGATAAGTGGTAAACGCTTCTTTCAGAATTTCCTTCATATGTCCGGCGCCCACAGAGGTATGGTGTTTAAATCCGCCCCTGGCCAGCTGGATCATCTTCTCCTGCATATCCGGTATCTCACAGACACCGCCGCAGCCGAAAAATGTTTCTTCGATGGGATCATCCGTAAACTCCGCCTCGCTGGCATACACAAGAATCTTCCCGTCCTTCGTCTGACAGTTGGAAAGCGTCAGCACAGCGCAAACTGACGCATGGCTTCTTTCACATTCTCTTTCATGGCCTTTGCCGCCGCCATGGACAGAGAAGAAAAGAAGACCGGTTCTCCTTCTTTCAGGCTTTCCAGATACGCCAGCACCCCGCTGCCGCCGGCTTTATCCATGTAGGTAAAATAATTCACCTTCCGCACGCCCGCCTCGATGGCTTTGCGAAAATCTTCCTTACTGACCCCGGATCCCCCATGCATCACCACCGGAAGATTTCCGGTCAGGCTGCGTACCTTTTTCACCACATCAAAATCCAGCTTCGGTTCTGTAAGGTAAATGCCATGAGTCGTACCGAAGGAGCAGGCAAGGGCATCGATTCCTGTATCTTTTACAAAAGAAGCTGCAAGCTCCGGATCCGTATAGATCTTCGTCTCATCCTCCGCTCCGGAGCCGTCTCCCGCACCGGACTCTCTTTTTCCCATGGAACCAAGCTCCGCCTCCACAGAAGCTCCTTTTTTCATCGCCATCTCCACTGCTTTCTTCGTATTAGCCAGATTTTCCTCATAGGACAGTACCGATCCGTCATACATAATGGACGTAAAACCCAGTTCCAGCGCCTGCTGGAGATATTCCAGAGTCTCTCCGTGATCCAGATGAACGCAGACCGGAACAGACGCCTTTCTGGCTGCTTCCACCATAATCGGTCCGATGATGGAAAGCGGAAGCCAGGGTTCATGACACTGGGCAAACTGGACGATAACCGGAAGTTTCTGTTCTTCCGCCGCCTCCATGACCGCCTGCAGGCTTTCCAGATTCGGCGTATTGAAGGCGCCGACGGCAATCTTCCTTTTCTCAGCAGTTTCCATCATTTCTTTTAATGTTACCAGCACGGGAATCTCCACCTTTCTCTTCATGCTTTGTATAAATCTGTTTTTATTTTACCTGCTTCCAGGTAAAATTTATATAGAGGTTTGTTCCTTTTACTTTGAATTTGTTCGCAGATATGCTAAAATCTGAAGAAAGGCGCCGTCTGTTCTGATACATGGGCAGACACCGCTGCTTTTCTGCCGCTGTAACCATCTGTCGTCTTATGGGGGAACATGCCATATGATATCCAGTTTCGATTTATCCCGACTGAAGCTTCTGCTGAAAGATTTCCATAACATGACCCGGATACGCATCACAGTCTTTGATGAATCCTTCCATGAGCTTGCTGCTTATCCGGAACTTCCGGCGCCCTTCTGCCGGATCCTCCGTTCAGACGAAACGGCTGCCGCACAGTGCCGCCGCTGCGACGCGCAGACATGCAAAACAGCTTCCAGACGCAGAACGCTCTATACCTATCGCTGCCACGCCGGCCTGACGGAAAGCATCACTCCTATCATCCTCGGAAACATCACCATCGGATACCTGTTCTTCGGACATGTCTTCTCCTATCCTTCTCATGAAGAGGGGTGGGACAAAATCCGGGAATTATGCAAGGATTACCGCATTGATCAGAATGCACTGAAGTCTGCCTGTCTGAAGCAGCCTGTCATCACAGAAGACTATATCGCCTCCGCTTCCCATATCATGCAGGCGGTGGCCTCCTGTCTGTGCATGGAGCGGATGGTGACTCTGCGCCGGCAGGAGCTTCCGGTGCAGATCGACGAATACATCCAGGCCCATTTTACAGAAAAGCTGGACGCCGCACGTCTCACCCGGCAGTTCGGTATCGGAAAGACACAGCTCTATAAGATCGCAAAACAGAACTACGGGGTGGGAATCGCAGCGCATATCCGAAATCTGCGCATTGAAAAAGCCCGGAAACTGCTGACAGAACAGTCCGGACTCTCTCTTGCCGAAGTCGCATCGGAATGCGGCTTTGATGATTACAACTATTTTATTACGGTTTTTAAACGGATTGCAGGAATGCCCCCGAAGGCTTATGCACAGACCGACGACTTTGCCAGTATATGACATTGTCAAAATTTATATCCTAAGTACCATGATTATCAAAATTTATCTGCAACGAAACAGCTGTATTTTTTCTGCCCAGTACCAGATGGTATTCCTTATCCAACAGTTTTTCGAAAGCTTCCACGCAGTCATACACATTATGCATCAAACTTGCCTCTTTCCTTTTTAAAACAGAAAAAGCTCTGCTTTCGCAGAGCTCTTCCGACGTTTTCTTTCAACTGCATATGCAGCCTAGCCAGAATGCGGTAAACGTCAAACCCATTCAAAGCTCGTAAGGCACTGCCCTCTGGCACAACACCTTATATCAACACTTTGACCGACACTCAAGTTGCCTGTCTTTGTTATTATACTATAACAGACATGTAAATATGTCAATCAAAAATCACTCCGCTGTCAGTTTCAGCAATGGACTCCTTTCCGTGACCTGCCCCTGTTCCAGCAGACGGATTTCTTTGAAATCCGGTGAATTAGTCACAACAACAATCACAATTTCCGAATGCCCAGCCTTTTGAACTGCATTCATGTCAAACTCCAGAAGCGTCTCACCCATCAACACCTTCTGTCCTTCGCGCACTTTTACCTGAAAGCCATTTCCGGCCATATCCACCGTATCCAGCCCCACATGAATCAGAAGCTCCATTCCGTCACTGCTCTTCACACCGACTGCATGCTTCGTATCCGCCACCTGACATATAACTCCATGAAAAGGCGCTTTTACTTTATTTCCTTCCGGCCAGATTCCGCAGCCAGATCCCAGAATCCCCGCGCCGAATATTTCATCCGGCACCTCATTCAGCGGAACTGCCTTTCCGGAAACCGGCGCATATACGGTAAGCGGCTCCAGTGTTTCTGCATTTTTCTGTTTAAAGATATTTAATATTCCCATAATCTCAATTCCTCTTCTGATCGAACATCCAGTCGAACATCTCCTGATCGCTGTAGGCCGGAACATTGGCTCCATGAGGATCTGTCACCCCGGCTGCCGCAAAGTCTTCATCTGTATAGATGGTCATCCGGACATTTCCTCCCAGTTCTTCCAGCCTGTCACGCAGCATGGTTTCACGGTCAACCGGAACCACTTCATCCTTTTCCCCGTGGAAAATCCAGATCGGCAGATCAACCAGATCGTCCACGCTTCCGTCCCACAGACCGCTGATCGGAACGGCTGCTGCAAACACATCCGGATAAGCCGCAATCATGCCCCATACGCCAAGAGCGCCCATGGAATGCCCGGTTATGTAAATACGGTCCATGTCAACATTTCCGTTTGTTCCGGCTATTTCTTCTATCGTCTCCATCAGAGCCTCCTGCACCTCTTCATCTGTCCAGCCTTTGGCACTCTGCTCGTCCGCAGGAGACTCGCCGGCTGCCGTGTAGCGCTCTGGAAGCTGCGGAGCCAGAACATAGCAGGGATGCAATTCCTGCATTTCCTCTGTCACAAAGCTGGCCGCATCTTTGGTTGTAATATGCGTAATGTTGTCATCTATGAAAATCGCAATCGAGGTCAGTCCGGTAGGTCCGAAGACAATACGCTTGACTCCTGCAAAACCGCACACAATGCCGCCTGCAAGTCCGCCGATAACGGAAGCGATCAAAGGCTTCTTAAGCCGGAGATTCACGCCGTACAGCGCCGGTTCTGTTGTGCCCAGAAGAGCGCTGCAGCCGGTGGAAACTGCCAGGGATTTGAAACTCTTGTCCTTTGCCTGCAAAGCCACCGCGAATGCCGCCGCTCCCTGCGCAATATTGGCTACCAGGAAGCCGGGCCCCAGCATATCGTACCCGAAAACTTCAATCGCCGCCAGCGCCAGAGGGATCGTAACCGCATAGTGCATGCCGAGCATAATTACAACTGGCCCAAAGGCTCCGAAGAAGATCGGAAGGAACCACGGCGCATTGTTCTGGAACACAGACAGCACCGCTTCCAGTCCCTGACCGACCAGATTGCCCAGCGGTCCCACGATGCAGTATGTAAGCGGAGTCATAATCAGCAGCGTCAGCATGGGACGGAAGAAGAACTTGATCACTTTCGGAGACACCTTGTCCGCCAGCTTCTGCACCCATGACGCCGCATAGATGACCAGAACCACAGGAATCACGGTGGATGTATAAGTGGCCAGCGTCACCGGCAGAAAACCGAACATGGATACCGGTTCGCCGGCATTTACCATAGCCGTATAGTTCGGATGCACCATCATAAATCCGATGGTCAGGCCCACCATGGGATCTACCCCGAATCTCACGGATGAGGTATAGGCCAGAATCACCGGCAGGAACAGAAACGGAGCGTCCCCCGCGATACTCAGCAGCGAGCAGGTGGGAGATGCAGCGTCCAGAAGCCCTGCCATGGTCAGAAGAACCAACAGCACCTTCACCATGGCCGCGCCGGTAATCGCTGCAATTGCCGGAGTAAACAGACTGGAAAGCGTATCCATTGCCCGTTCAAGCATTTTGGGCTTCTGCCCCTTCAGATCATCTGCTTCTACCCTGTCAACCGTTCCGCCTGTCAGCCCGGTTTCCGCGATCAGCTCATCATATACATGATGCACGTCCGGCCCGATGACATTGTGATCAATCTGAATATGACAAACGAATTTTTCAGCAACAGTTTTTTCCGGAAAGCCGGAGAGCAGAGCGTCTTCTCCGACTTTGCACTGCGCGTGCTTTCTGCCGGAAGCTCTGTTCACGATCATTATCTGATCTTCCGTACCGGCGACAATTCTTCTGTCAATGCTCTTTTTCAGGAACTCCTGATCGAATATTTCAGTGAAGCCCCTTTCCGCAAACAGATGATGCAGGGATATTTTCAGCTGATCTTTCTTCATCTTCTGCGGCTTCACCAGCAGGACGCAGAAAATAACCTAGTGCAGATCGCATCTGTCCACTCTAAAAATGTACTGGATATTTTATATTATATTGAACTTCATCATACAGACTGTACGCTGGCCGGACTGGCCGAAGAATTTGGATATCATCCCAAATATATCACTTCATTATTGAAAAAAATAACCGGATCGAGTTTTAAAGAACTTCAGACCAGAGAACGCATGAAAGCTGCCGCCCGTCAGCTGCTTCAGACATCCGATTCCATTCAGGAAATCGCACATAAAGTCGGCATGACAAACATGACTGCTTTCTACCGCGCTTTTCAGAAACACTTTGGAGTACTGCCGAATCAGTACAGACATACTTCGGATCCTTAACGGATCTCCTGTCATGACAGCGCAGAATCGGAGCAGATCCACATTTCTCTGATCTGCTCCGATCTATGTACCTTAACGACTGGTCGTCAGGATCTTATCCAGCTGTTTTACTTCCCCGGTCTTCACCACTTCCACCTGCTCCGGCTCGGATACCAGGACCGCCGTGGTCAGGTCGTAACCTGCTTCTTTGATGGCTTTCATATCAAATTCCAGCAGTTTCTCACCGGCTTTTACTTTGTCGCCGGATTCCCGGAATGCCTGGAAATGCTTTCCGTTCAGTTCTACCGTATTAACACCCACATGGATCAAAAGCTCCACGCCGTCATTGCTCAGAAGTCCAATGGCATGCTTCGTATCAAAGACCATGGAGATCTCGCCGTCAAACGGAGCAACAACCTCTCCTTTGGAGGGAAGAATGCCGACTCCCACTCCCACGGCGCCGGATGCAAAGGTCTCATCTTTGATCTCCGTATGAGGAACCGCGGTTCCTTCCACCGGTGCATACACGCAGCCCGGCTCGGTCTCAATACGCTTCACAGGTGCAGGAGGATTTGATCCGCTCTTTGCAGGAGCAGGTGCAATCTCTTTTCTTCCGATGGTCTTTCCCAGCATCATGGTGGCAGCAAATGCACACACGATGGCGACAGCCATGGATACCATGAACTGCACCATACAGTCCGGACGGATGCAGATCACGCCGATGACGCCGCAGGGGCCCTGCGAAACGGACAGTACGCCCACCAGAGTTGCATAGGCAGCTCCGATACCGCCGCCGATCAGCGCGCCGTAGAACGGGAATCTCAGCTTTAAGTTGACACCGAAGATGGCCGGCTCCGTAATTCCAAGGAAAGAGGAGATACCGGATGCAGAAGCCATGCTCTTCATCTTCTGGTCATGCTTCATCAGGAAAGTAACTGCCAGTGCGGCAGCGCCCTGTGCACAGTTGGCAGCAGCAACGACCGCGAAAGTCGGAGAACCGCCCAGCGTTCCGATATTGGCAAGAATCTGTGTCTCTGCGGTCACCAGACTGTGATGCATGCCTGTGATGACCAGAAGCGGATAGGTAACGCCGTAGATCAGGCCTCCGATGGCGCCCAGGTCAAAGAACAGCCACATGACGGCATTGGTCATCACATCGCCGACGCCTCTCATCACCGGTCCGATGAACAGGAAGGTCAGCGCTCCTGCGATCAGTACGGACAAAAGCGGAGTCACAATGTTGTCCAGCATGGCCGGAACGATCTTACGCAGTTTCTTCTCCACCACTGCCAGGCAGAAAGCGGAAGCAATGACCGGAAGAACCGTTCCCTGATAGCCGACTTTCGCTACGGAAAGTCCGAAGATATGCCAGTACGGAACTGTTCCGTCCAGAAGCGCCTGGCCGTATCCATACCCGTTCATCAGGTCCGGATGAATCATGATGGCACCGATGACCGCGCCCAGAATCGGCGTCGCACCGAATATCTTTGCCGCAGAAAAGCCGATCAGCACCGGCAGGAACGTAAAGCCTGCGTTGGAAAACAGATTGACCATCTCTGCGAAATCTTTGATCGCCGGGAATGCTTCCACCAGCGACTGGTCTGCCACGAACATCCCCTGCGCCGTCAGGATATTGTTGATACCCATCAGAAGACCGGAAGCGACCAGCGCCGGCAGGATCGGCACGAATACATCCGCCAGAGTCTTCAAAAGCTTCTGAATCGGATTCTGCTTCTGAGCCGCCACTTTCTTCAGTTCCTCTTTGGACATCTCCTGAATGTTCGCCATCTGGATGAATTCCGCATAGACCTTGTTCACAATACCGGTTCCCAGAATGATCTGGAACTGACCGCCGTTGTTAAAGTTTCCCTTTACCAGATCGATCTCTTCCAGCGCATCCTTGTTGATTTTGGACTCATCCTTCAGTACCAGCCGCAGTCTTGTGGCACAGTGGGCAGTGCTGGCAATGTTGTCTTTTCCGCCCATACATTCCAGTATTTCCCGGGCCGCTTTTACATATTTTTCTTCCACTCTTGCTTCCTCCTGTTATCATTCTGCATCCGCCATGGCAATATCCCGGTTCCGGAAGAACCTTCGGCCGTATTCACGGCTGGACATCGCCCGGGCCGATGCTCTTTTTAAAATCCCGCAACTTTACATCCGCACCTTCATGCCGTCGTAGGCTGCAGTCAGTCCGTGTTCTTCTGCGAAAATTTCCAGTTCCTCATGAGTCATCTTTCCATTATGCGAGAAATGATTGATGACCTTCACCGTATCCGGACGGATACAGCCCTGTTCCTTCAGCCTTCTGACCATCTCCAGAGCGTCCGGCAGTCCCATATGATATCCCTCTGAATGGTTTTTCCCCATGGTGGCATCCAGAGAGATGAGATCATAGGTACGTCCAAAGATACAGTCCCATGCCTCCTGACTCAGATTCATCCCTGTGTCATGTCCGTACAGAAGACATTTTCCGTTTTTCTCGATCACATAGATAAAACAGGTCTCCCGCCTGTCATGGTCCGCCGGGATCGGAATCATGTGATAACCGTCCGCCATAAAATCGGCAAACGGCTCAATCCTTACAAACCGAACCGCGTCATCCAGCGGATGCACCCGGAACCGGTCGATCAGAACCGCATCATAAAATGCCTTCTCCGCCGCTTCATTGCCGTACACCTGCAGGATCCCTTCTGCATAATGACCGAAATGCTCATGCCGGTGAATCAGCTCCACGGGGAAGAAATGATCCATGTGAGAATGCGTGATTAAGAGGTGACGCACCTGTCCCAGCTCCAGAGAATACTTCAGAGAATGCATATACGTATCCGGCGGAAGATCGATGAGGATCTTTTTGTCCACCAGCGCCTGCGTTCTGGTACGCAGTTCCTTTCCTTTGGCTTCCCTTGCTCTTTTGCAGATCTCGCAGCTGCAGAACAGCGCCGGCAGGCCCTCCGCTGATGCTGTCCCCAGATATTGTATCTCCATAATATTAACCTCCTTTCCTGCTTCTGCGCAGATTATTGTCTGTCATACCTTTGTTTTTTATAACATTCGCTTTGATATAACCAGTTTCGTAACCAGTTAAGTTACCGGTTACTTCATGAGGTAATCATACCACTGACAGGAATAGATGTCAACTGTATTTTCGAAAAAAATCCCAAAAAAATAACCGGTTACTTAACTGGTTATATATGGATTGATTTTTCTCTGCCGTCCTGCTATACTGAAGGTAATACAGTACCGTTTCCGGACGCTGTATCCTGTTTTGGGAGGTACATCCGAATGGATAAAAAGAAGATCACATTTGCGGATATCGCAAAATATACCAATTTTTCAAAAACCACGATCTCACGGTATTTTAATAATCCGGATTCTCTGACTCTGGAAAATCAGGAGATCATTGCCCAGGCACTGATCGATCTGGACTATCAGGAAAACAAGCTGGCAAAGGTCTTTGCCAACGGAAAAAGCGAATTTGTCGGCATCATCGTTCCGAATCTGTATATGCATTATTATGCAGAGATGCTGAATCAGATCCTGAATACCTATGAGAAATTCGGCTATAAATTTCTGGTTTTTGTCGGCAATCACAAAAAGGAGACCGAACGTCAGTATCTCCGCGAGCTGCTGGCCTACAAGATCGAGGGCATGATCATCTTAAGCCATACGATCCCCTCCGAAGAACTCGCCTCTTATCAGATCCCTCTGGTCGCCATTGAGCGGGAGGACAAGTATGTGAACAGTGTCAATACCGACAACTATATGGGCGCCGTGCAGGGTACCAGTCTCCTTTTGAAAAACAGATGCGACGTGCTGCTGCACATCAACTCCCCGGTGGAACAGAATGTTCCTTCCTACGGACGTATCCGGGGATTTGAAGATATCTGCACGGAGCACGGGATCAGACATGAAGTAATCATCCGGGAACTGGGACATTCCTACGAAGAGATCCATGCGTCCATGTCCAGAATCTATGAATATATGGAGCAGAAATACCCGCATCAGAAAAAGGGACTGTTTCTGGCAAATGATACCTTCGCCAACAGCATGCTGAACATCATCTTCCGGAAGCACGGCAGGCTGCCGGACGAATACCGTATCATCGGCTTTGACGATTCCCCGGTAGCAGACCGGGCGATCCTGCCGATCAGCACCGTCGGTCAGCAGATCGATAAGATCGCTTATGAAGCGATGGAACTGCTGGTGTCGCTGATGAATGAGAGGAAGAAACGCCGTCCCATGCCCCAGACCGGGCTGGTCCACAAAAATATCACGCCGGTGCTGATCCGGCGGGAGACTACCGACTGAATCTTTTCTTTTTCAGTCCCGGCAGAAAAACAGATGAAAAAGCAGCAGAGGTTCCTCCTTTGCTGCTTCTACGCTTCTGCTCCCCGGCATCTTTCTACCGCAACTTTGCAGCTGCTTCTAAAACACGCGATCCCGTATTTGAGGATATTTTCCATTCCTTCTTCCTGAAGTCTCTTCGTATATCCTTTCTTCCCGATCTGTTCCAGTGCATGCCGGCACTCTGTCTCCAGCTTTCCCTGCTGCGCATATTTTACTTCGATCACGATTCCCGTATTCTCTCCGTCAATCTGAATCTGAATATCGCTGTATCCGTCGCCGGACTGCCGGTTGGATCTTACATACCAGTCTCCTTTGAATCCAAGGATTCCAAGTAAAATTCCATGATAAAAATTTTCTTTTGTTTCCTTTCTTACAAAAGTATCACGGATGCTGACGGTTCTGTACAGATAGGCAGAAAACTGCCGCTCCACGCCGTCGGCATCTCCGTTCTTCAGCGCACTGCAGAATGCCTGCAGCGCCTCTCCGTCTTTCCCTGCATCTTCCTTAAACATGGTCATGATCTGGCTGGTATAAATCTTCCGGATCTCCCGGTTGGGAATAGCCAGATGGTAAAGATCCCCCTCTTCTCTTCCCCGCTGTGTCAGATATCCTGTGACAAAGAGCACACTCCACATATGGTCGACAGAGTCATACAGTCTGTTATAAGTCAATTCCTGATGGATTTCTTTAACTACTGTCTCCCCGGCAACCAGCTTCTCCAGCTCTCCCTTTGTCACGCCTCTTCCCATCTCCTCGATAAAGCGCCGAATCACCTCATTTCCGCTGGTATTCGACCAGTAATTCTCCGGACCGGCGCCAGGATCCGCACGAAGTTTATCACAATAGCAGATCACATCCCATGGACAGTAAATCTTCTTTTCCCCAAAACAATACCCGTCATACCATTCTTTTACTGTATCGTACGCATCCATGACGTCATAGTATTCCAGAAGCGCCCTCACTTCTTCGTCCGTAAATCCAAACTGTTCTGCAAACCGTCTATCTGTAATGGAAAGAATCTTCAGATTATTCAGCCCCGTAAAGATACTCTCTTTCGCCACCCGCAGGCACCCGGTCATCACCGCAAACTGAAGGCTTTTGTTCGTCTTCAGAGCCTGTTCAAACAGGTTGCGGATCAACATGACCATCTGCTCATAGTAACCATTTTCACTGGCCTTCGCCAGCGGCACATCATACTCGTCAATCAGAATGATGACCTTTTTTCCATAATGTTTTTCCAGCAAAAGAGACAGTGTCTTAAGGCTTCCGGCCAATGCGGAATCTGACATGACAAAACTGGTCTGTCCACTCCGGTCAACCATAACCAGCTGCTCATACTGCCGCTTCTCCCTGTCCGTCAGGCGGTCGCTTTCCAGCAGATACTGAAAACGCATGGCTTCCGTTCCGATCAGCATGCACAGAAGTTCTCTCGCCATGGCAAAGTCACTGCCGTTCACGCCCTTCAAAGATACCGATACCACCGGATATTTCCCCATATATGCTTCACACAGTTCTGGTTCTTCCGCGATCTTCATGTCCGCAAACAGTTCTTTTTTATGGTCGTTCCCAACCTCAAAAAAAGTCTTCAGCATATCCATGTTCAGGGATTTTCCAAAACGTCTGGGACGGGTGAACAGATTGACCTTACCCCAGTTCTCCAGAAGTTCCCGGACCATTCCTGTTTTATCCACATAGTAAAAACCCTCTGTCCGAATCTCTTCAAAGTTTTCGATTCCTATGGGCAGTTTCTTTTTTCCGGCAGGCTTTCTCTCCATATGGCATCCCCTTTCTGCACCCTTTGGTTTATTTTCAGTATACCCCAGCCGGCAGCCGCAGTCAAATCCCCTGCAGCAAACGGGCAAAAAGAGCCAGATTACAGGTTCCATAACTCTGCATCTTCTACAGGCAGAATACATGGTTCGTTATATCCCGGACTCAGAGAACCATGCGTAAGAAACCGCATGGTTTCAGCAGATGCCGGATCAATCCGCATCCGGTCAAAAGGATCTTTCTCAAAAAAGGGCTTTCACGTTTCTGTAATGATCCGGTCGATCAGTCCAAAAGCCAGCGCCTCCTCTGGGGACAGATAGCGGTCGCGCTCTGTGGCTGCCAGGATTTCCGCCTCTGTTCTCCCCGTATTCTCAGCCAGAATCCGGTTCAGACGCTCCCTGCTTTTCAGCATATGGTCCGACATGATCCGGATATCGGATGCCTGCCCCCGGATGCCGTCTCCGTGAATGGCCGGCTGATGAATCATGATCTCCGCATTGGGAAGCGCCGTCCGCTTCCCCCTGGTTCCGCCTGCCAGAAGAAAGGCGCCGAAACTTGCCGCCAGTCCGATGCACAGAGTCGCAACGTCGCATTTCACATACTGCATGGTATCATAGACTGCAAATCCCGCAGACACAGAGCCTCCGGGACTGTTGATGTAAAACTGAATATCTTTCCCCGGATCTTCCGCTTCCAGATACAGCATCTGAGCGATAATTACCCCTGCAGAAGCATCGCTTACTTCCTCCCCCAGAAAAATGATCCGGTCAGCAAGCAGCCTGGAATAAATATCAAAGCTCTGTTCTCCCCGCCCGTTCTGGCGGACCACATATGGTATAAAACTCATGCCGCGATTCTGCTTCTTTCAGGCACGATAAAGACGGACGCCGACTTTCTTCCCCTGCACAGAGAAATCCTGCCGCATCTTGAAAAATATATCCCGATCTTCCGGTATTCCTGCGGCGTATGTCCATATTCCCGATGAAAGGCCCTTGTAAATGCCTGCTGGGAGCCATAGCCTGCCTCAAAAGCAATCTCAACAACCGGCTGCGCTGTCTCTGCCAGCTTTCTGGCTGCGGCATCCAGCCGCCTGCCCTGGATATATTTGCAAAGGGTCATTCCCGTATCCGCCTTGAAGACCCGTTCCATATAAAATCTGGAATAATGCAGTTCTTCTGCCAGCCTCTCCAGTGTCAGCTCCTGTTCCAGATGAGCCTCAACATAGGAAAGAATCCTGTTGGTCAATGATCTGCCGCCCATAAAGAAGCACTCCTTTCCTGTTCTGAAATTCTGCCAAAGCCCTCCTGCGCACAGAATAAGGATCTGTTCCTGTACGCCCCACTTTCTGTGCAGTTTCAGACTTTCGCTCCTTTCCATGATACCACTTCACAGGAATGGACGTCTTAACAGAAATTGCCCTCTTTTTGCCATGTTTCATGGAGGATTTCTTTATATGTATTTCCAAAAAATTTCCGGCATCTGGCGGCAACCGCATCCGGCTGAATATTTCTTAACATTCTGTCTCCATGTAATTTTTTTGAATAATACAGGTCTCTGGATTCCACAATCTGCCTTATGTACTGTCTGTTTCCCCTTTGAGATTCACTGATGTATTCCTTTGCTCCTGTCTGAACAGCATCGATAACCTGATCGCTTAATTTCATATATTTGCCGTCAAACCAACCATATTCTTCCATATTCTGAGAATATTCTTTCAATACATAATGATCAATATAATGTTTCAACTGATGAGAGAAAAAAAGCTTCGCATGATATTCCACATCCGTAACGATACCGCTGCTACAGTAAAGATATTCAAAACCATTCTTCCAGTCTGCCAGAAACCAGCTTTCTGCTTCCGGAGACGCATATAAAATAAAAACCGGTATCTCTTTCTGTAATTTTTCATGCACATTATTTGCAATCTGTTTTTTATGTTCTTCTATCTTCGCATCATCGTAACCATGAAACCTGCCATCCAGATCATCTTCAATTAAAACTGCTTTGCACCTGCCAATTTCCTCTTTATGTTTCTCCAGTATCTCATATATTTTTTCCAATAATGAATCTCCGGTAAGGCCGCATATATCCTGATTCAGTATTTTCGCATCACCCTTTTTCTTTCTTGTTTTATTGGGCAGATATTGTTTATAATCATATTTATCATTTATTTTTTTCAGAAAGAACTGCATGGCACCTGCCTCCGTATAGCCGCATGTCAGAAAACATGCAATTTTATCTACCATGGCCATCCTCCCAGCGCCGGATCATTTGTCCTGTATAAATCTCCCAGTTCCCATTCTCCCAATTCATCCACAATATCTCTGTACTGAATCTTTTTGATCATTTCATCATGCTCAAACACAAAGACCGCAACTTTTTCTCTCTTGAATTCTTCTGTAAATACATCCAGAAAATCCGGCGAATGTGTACTGATAAAACACTGATAGAAGGTATCTGCTGTCTGGATCCAGTTGCCGACTACCTTCTGCCATGCCGGATGCAGATTTGTTTCCGGCTCGTCAATTGCCAGCAAAGTCCTGGAATTCTTCATTGGCATATTAATCAGCATATTCAATATCAGCCCTTTTAAAGTTCCTTCAGACACATCCGATAAGTCATACTGCTCATCACCATATACCAGCTTAAATACCAGCTTTTCGTATGCATTCACTGTATCTGCAACCTGTAAGCCGGGAATAAGCTCTCTTAACTTTTCCTCGAATCTTGTTTTCCACAGCACGTCTTCTGCTTTATAGCGATTGAAAACACTGGTAAAATTGGAAGCACTTCGATTCAGTGAATCATCTATGGTTTTTGTACTGACCGGTTCGCGCATTCTATTCGATTCAAACTGCGCGCTGGTGTAGACGCTGAAACCTTCAAAATATTTTTGCAGTTCGTACAGCAGCTGTGCAATATTCACCCGTATCAGTTCATTTCCATAAATATTCTTATTTTGCAGTAAAATATCTTTAAACTGCATGATCAAAGTCTCCTTACTGTCCACAGCAAATGCCAGCCGGCGATTCTTCACCCCGGTCTTTATGGCGGTAGAAAAGTTTCCTACACCAATCTTGAAATCATGACATCTAAAATAATTAAATTCTCTGTCATATCCTGCTTTTAACTCAGCTGAACTCAGCTCTTCCAACAGAATGTTGCATTTTTCCGGACTGTCGCCCACCCCGAAAGAAAATCTGTATCTCACCGGCTCTCCATTCACACAAATGTCCCACGAAAAATCAATCGGTGTATTTTCATCTGCATGTTTATCCAGAGAATGATCCCATCCGTTGCGCGCGACTGCATTCAGAAACGCGGATCTCAAACTCCCTTCTCCCGCATTCTTCAGCATTTCCGAAAAAAAAGTAATGGCCTTAATAAAATTACTCTTTCCAGAATTATTAGGACCAATTAAAATATTGATTTTTTCAAATTCCAGGTTATCTGCCTGTATATTTCTAAAATTATGGCATGAAAATCTGCTGATCATCTGCTTACCTCCTGCTGCTTTCTTCACTGTCTTACATCTTTTGTCTATCCTGTCATAAAGCTGTCCCGTTCATTCATAACATATTTTCTGTGTAACCCGTTTTATCAAATCATCAATCATACCAATTACATATCATTCTACCACAGAGTTTTGCAAAATTATACTGAAAAATGCATGAATTCTGTCGTCGTCTCAAAACTTAATTCTTGAATACCGGCACCATTTCGTTTATGATAGGACAGAAAGCAAAAATCATTACAGAATTTTACCAGGAGGTACCAGAAGATGGAAAATCTGATCGTCCTCGGCACGGGAAATGCCCAGGCTGTTCACTGTTACAATACATGCTTTGCCATGAAGAAAGGAGAGGAATATTTTCTCACTGACGCCGGCGGCGGAAACGGGATCCTGCTGGCCCTGGAGAAGCAGAACATTCCTCTGGAGAAGATTCATCATATTTTCGTCACTCATGCCCACAACGACCATATTCTCGGCATGGTCTGGATCGTCCGCATGATCGCCACCAGCATGAATAAAGGAAATTATGAGGGGGATCTGCATATTTACTGCCATACGGAACTGGTGGATACCATCAAGACCCTTTCCTGCCTGACCATCGGGAAAAAATTCACGGCCCATTTTGACAGACGCATTCTGTTTCATATTGTGGATCATGGAGAGGAACGGGAGATCCTCGGAGACCGTTTCACATTTTTCAACATTGGTTCCACAAAGGAAAAACAGTTCGGCTACCGGATGCAGATGGACAACGGCATCGTTCTGGCCTTTCCGGGCGACGAGCCATATCACAAAGATCTGCTGCCTTATGTAGAAGGCGCGCAGTGGCTGCTTCATGAGGCATTCTGCCTGTATGGACAGCGCGACATCTTCAAGCCCTACGAAAAGCATCACAGCACAGTCATGGATGCCTGTAAACTGGCGGAAGAGCTGCACATCCCCCATCTGGTACTGTGGCATACGGAGGACCGGGATCTCGCCCGCCGGAAGGAGACTTATACGGCGGAAGGACAGACATATTATCATGGAAATCTGTATGTACCGGACGACGGAGAAATACTGTCTTTTACATAGCCGCCGCAGGAAAAATGCCGCAGTCAAAAGAGCGATACCCGCGCCGGAGTATCGCTTTTTCTTTCTGCCGGTCTGTCTGCTCTGCGGCGTCTTTCAGTCTGCAAACATATCCCATAACCCGTCCGGATCCCCTGCAGTTTCCATGTCCTCCTTCAGATCACCGTTTTGGTACAGGAGGCCAAGAACAATGGACAGGACTGCTGCATTGTAATCCTGATATGCCTTTTCCAGATACTCCTTCTGCCTGTCCGCAGACAGTTCAGAAACCATGACCGAGAAGCGGCCCATGTCATCCTCCTCATAATATGCTTCTGTCAGACCCTCCACGTCATAACCTGCCGCTTCCACACTGCTGATGATGGGACGCCGGAGTCCGGACACCCGGCTGCCGGTCTGCCTGCGGAATTCTGAAAACTTTGTACAAAGCGCCTTCAGAAAGTCTTCGTCCTCCATCCAGCCCCTGGCAGAATCCGCAAAGGATACATACAGCTCCTCTCCATCCTCTAATGTGATCTTTGTCCCTGCATGCTGCTTCACTGCTTCCTCTGTCAGATCATAGCCCACAAAAAACAGATACGGCGCCTGATAATGCGCACCCTGATAATAGCTGCCGTCAAAATCATATGACGCAGGCTGCGCCCTTTTCTGCAGTTCCCCCGCCGTCTCCAGAATCAGCTTTGCGTCATTTTCCGACAGGATCCCCTGCTGCTGCATCTTTCGGCAGATCTCTTCCGCCTCTTCCAGAATCCTGCTTCTGTCACTGGACAGTGTAACTGAAACCGATGTTACTGCGGCTGCACTGCGTGCAAAGTCAGAGCGGGCCTGATGAACCACCATGATCATGGTACCGTCCACAGCGCCTGCCAACGGAACATCCTCTTCCGTCAGGCCGTCGCACAGGATATAGACCACCTCATCCCTCTCTATCACATGGATACCATCCGTCAGCAGGAAATCATCCCCGCCGCTGGTAAAACGCAGTTCCTCCTTGCCGTCGGAAAACAGTCCTGCCTCTTCACGGTCAAAAGCAGACGTTTCCTCTTCTTTCGGCCCTGCATAAGCCCCCAGAACCGCCGCGCTTCCCAATACTCCCGCAGCCAGCGTCATCGACAGCGCTTTCATCCATCCGGTTCTCTTTCGGTACCCCATAACAGCCTCCAGTCTTCCCTTCAGCTGTTTCCCGCTTTCGTGCAGCGTCACCGCCCCTGCATGATATCTCCAGACACTGCCGGATTCTGCTGCATGGAGCAGAGTGTCTCCATACGCTCTTTTTTCATCGGCTGTAAACTCTGCGACGACTGCTTCGTCGCAGGCAAACTCGCAGGCACGGTCTGTTTCCCGTCCCAGAAGCCGGACAAAAGGGTTAAACCAGTGCAGACAGATGACAAACTGCACCAGCCATTTGTAACAGACATCCAGCCTGCGGTAATGAGTCAGTTCATGGAACGCCGTATAACGAAAATCCTTCTCTGAAAGCTCTGCCGACGGAAGGATCACCATGGGACGGATGAAGCCCGCCAGCAGAGGAGAAGATGCCAGACCATTGATCCGAAGTTCAACCGTCCTTTTAATCCCCATCTCTTCCACAATTCTGCCGAACCGCTCCAGAAGTTCCAGATCGGCAGGCTCGCTCCCTGCACGCATACGCCGGATAAAACGCTGATAGATTATGATCTTTCGGATCAGCAGGGCGGCTGCCGTAATCAGCCAGAGAATGCCCGCGGCAGTCCCTTCTGCGCCGTTTTGTTCTGCTTTCCCGGAATCGGACAAACGTTCCTCATGGTCTGACGCTGCAGCGCTTCTTCCGGCATCTTCCGGCTGCAAAACGGATGTGATGTCTCTCTCCTGTGAAATATCCACAGACTCCTGCAGCCGGCCGACGTCCTGCTCCGTCCCGGCAGACAGATTCTCCTGCCCGGCATGCGGTTCTTCCTCGGCAGGCAGGCTCTCCTGCCCGGCAGACTGCTCCAGCTCTGCAAAAACGCTGCCGGTCAGATTCAGTTCCCCGGAAAACGGTATCAGCAGCCGCGCCACAACAGCCAGCCATATATAATACTGCCAGCCTCTGCTCAGCTTTCTCTGAAAGATCCGGCAGAACAGAAGAAGCATCCCCATCAGCACCGTGCCGGACAGAGACAGCGACAGGATTACTTTCCAGACTTCACTCATTCGGCTCACCCGCCTTCTCCCAGAATGCCTTCAGCTCCTCATAATCCTCTTCTGTCAGATGATCCGTCCGGATCAGTGCGGACACCAGCCCTTTCACGTCTCCTTCATAGATCTTATTCACAAACTGTTCGGTCTGCGTGATCCGATATTCCCCCTCGGACACCAGCGCCGTATACTGATTCCGCCGCCCAATCTTGCTGGTCTTCAGATATCCTTTATCAACCAGCCTGGCCAGAAGGGTGATGATCGTATTCTTCGTCCAGTTCATGCCTTTTGCGGACAGGGCTTCTGCGATTTCGGCGTACCGTGCCGTCCCGCCGTTTCCCCATATCATCTTCATAAGTTCCCGCTCGTAATCTGATACCTGCTGCATCGTATCTCTCCTTTCATACCAGTGAGCATGTTCATATGCCATTTTCCTGTCACACCTGCCTGCGGGCCGCCTTCTCTTCACCAAAAAAACAAGCGTACAAAGTGTTATCCTGTTTTTAAGATAACACTTTGTACGCTTATTGTCAATACCAAAAGTACAGCTTTTTCCTATGCTGCCGGGAAGCAGTTCGCAACAATATCTGTCACTCTACAAACAGCGGGGTCGAATAATAACGGTCTCCGCTGTCCGGAAGAAGCGTTACGATCGTCTTTCCCCTATTTTCCGGGCGTTTTGCCAGCTGAATCGCCGCATGAAGGGCGGCGCCGGAAGAAATGCCGGTCAAAACACCTTCGGCTCTGGCCAGGAGCTTCGACGCAGCAAAGGCATCTTCGTTCTGTACGGTAATGATCTCATCATAGATCTCAGTATTCAACACCTCCGGTACAAATCCTGCGCCGATTCCCTGTATCTTATGAGCCCCGCTCCTGCCTTCCGAGAGAACCGGAGAGTCTGCAGGCTCCATGGCAACCACCTTCACATCCGGCTTCCGGGATTTCAGATATTCGCCCACACCGGTCAGTGTTCCGCCAGTACCGACGCCTGCAACAAAAAGGTCCACTTCCCCGCTGGTATCCTGCCAGATCTCCGGACCGGTTGTTCTTCTGTGCATGGCGGGATTTGCCGGATTGACAAACTGTCCTGCAAGAAAGCTGTCCGGAATCTCCTCTGCCAGTTCCTCAGCCTTTGCAATCGCTCCTTTCATGCCCTTTGCGCCGTCCGTCAGCACCAGCTCCGCTCCGTATGCCTTCAATATATTTCTGCGTTCCACGCTCATGGTCTCCGGCATGGTCAGAATCAGGCGGTATCCCCTGGAAGCTGCAATGGACGCCAGCCCGATTCCGGTATTCCCGGAAGTCGGCTCAATGATGACGGAACCTTTCTTCAGAATTCCCTTTTGCTCCGCATCCTCAATCATGGATTTTGCCACTCTGTCCTTGACGCTGCCTGCCGGATTAAAATATTCAAGCTTCACCAGCACTCTGGCTTCCAGCCCCAGCTTCCGTTCCACATTCGTGACCTCCAGCAGCGGCGTGTTGCCGATCATCTCTGAAGCGCTCCTGTATATCTGTCCCATTTCTCTTCCTCCTATTTTTCCTATTTGTTTACTAGGTTTTCTGTTAATGAGATTATATTCCCTGTTTTACAGTTTGTCAACCAGAATTCGGTTCTTTCCAAAGTTTGTTGAATGGAAAGAGGGGCTGTCGGTAAATGACTCTTTTTAGTGTCATTTACCGACCTGTCTCCCCAA
>ERZ778514.683-NODE-683-length-29148-cov-6.317327_pt1 | contig 29148 bp, 27 predicted proteins | sample MGYA00510344_ERZ778514 | MGnify/ENA primary metagenome ERZ778514 (study PRJEB29527, sample SAMN07138968) | mouse gut metagenome | material: feces | host: mouse | place: China:Nanjing | collected 2016-01-25 ...
TATTTTAATCGGATTAAATAATTTTTATACTTTTATAGATTATGTTTTTTTATCTAGTGATTCCGTAACTATAGAAAAAATTTCATAGCAATGTATAAATACATTGCTATGAAATTTGAACTACTAATTTCTCATTCGAAATCTTAGCTCTTACTTTCGAGATTTCTATAATGTCACCATCAAATTTTAATGTTAGTGTGGCCTGAGTGTTACTATCTTTTGACAACATTGTTCCTTTATTTCCTTTTATATCTATATAAAATCCTGCTGTCCTATTGCCCTTTTTATTCCTTGATATTTTATACGTCCCATTCGCCACTCTTGCTATCCCCAGCACTTCTTCTGACTCTCCTTTCCCACCTCTATGGAGAACGATTATTCCAACTATACGGTTGGCAATTATTTCATTGACAAATCCTTCCCTTGTTGGTATATTCTATATGTTCGAATGTTGATTAATCAACATTTCATATTGTTTTAAGGAGTACTATATGATGGTAGACAGATTTGAGAATCTAACAAGCGGCATTACCCAGATATATAAAAGCATCCAGAAGATCAAGCGCTGCCGGATGGACTCCCTCGGTCTTAAGGGAACCCATGTCATGTGCCTTCACTATCTGTCCGAGTATCCGGAAGGCTTAACCGCCGCCGACCTATGCGGCAAATGCAAGGAGGACAAAGCAGGCATTTCAAGGATTTTATCTGACCTTGAAAAGACCGGACTGATCGCCTACGCGCAGAAAAACACAGAAAAGGATACCAAAAGATACCGTGCAAAGGCATTTCTGACGGAAAAAGGCAGACAGTACGCAAAAAAGATGACGAATCTCATCGTACATGCTACCATTGCCGGCGGACAGGGTATTACCCCTGCTGAGCGAGACATTTTCTACCGCATACTTTTTCAGATTGCTGACAATCTGAATCAGGTCTGCCAAAATCTTGAAGGAAAGACCAAACATATCAATTAAAGAGAGGACACTAATCATGCACAGAATCAGAAAAATATATTGCAGGACCTTCCAGACTGCATTTAAAATCGCGCTTCCCTTTCTCCCCTACCGGACCCCGGAGATCATCGGAAGCGTCAAAGGAATCCCGGATATCTTAAAAGAGAAAAAGTGCAGCAGCGTACTGATCATCACAGACTCCGTGATCCGGGAACTGGGACTGACAAAAAGGCTTGAAAAAGCGTTATCTGACCATGACATCCCGTTTTTTATCTATGATAAGACAGTTGCCAATCCGACCACTGTAAATGTAGCGGCTGCTCTTGACCTCTATCACGAGCATAGCTGCAATGCGATCATCGGATTCGGCGGCGGCTCCAGTATGGACTGCGCCAAGGCTGTAGGCGCAAGGGTTGCGAAGCCGAAGCAGTCTCTCGCCAGAATGAAAGGAATCCTAAAAGTACATAAGAAGCTTCCTCTTCTTATTGCTATTCCTACCACTGCCGGGACTGGAAGCGAGACCACCCTCGCTGCCGTCATCACCGATGCCGATACAAGACACAAATATGCCATCAACGATTTCCCGCTGATTCCAAGATACGCCGTGCTGGATCCGAAAGTGACGATAAGTCTTCCGCCATCTATCACAGCCACTACCGGGATGGACGCCCTGACTCATGCCGTAGAAGCATTTATCGGAAACTCTACCACTTACGGCACAAGAAAAAATGCCCTGATGGCAGTACAGCTCATCTTTGAAAATATTGACACCGTATACAATGACGGCAAAAATGTAAGCGCCAGAAGAAATATGCTCCATGCCTCTTTCTATGCAGGCTGCGCATTCACAAAGTCCTACGTAGGATACGTTCATGCAGTTGCCCACTCTCTTGGCGGAGAGTACAATGTTCCTCACGGCCTTGCTAATGCAGTGATCCTTCCCTTTGTTCTGGAAGCTTACGGAGAGTCCATACACAAAAAGCTGCACAAATTAGCAGTTGCCGCCGGCATCTCAAAAGCGGACACTCCCGTCAGCGAATCCGCAGCCGCTTTCATACAGGCTATTAAGGATATGAAGCAGCGCTTTCACATCGGGGATCATATACCAGAGATTCAAGACGTTGATATTCCGAAGCTCGCCCATTATGCGGACAAAGAAGCAAACCCGCTCTATCCGGTGCCCGTCCTGATGGATAAAAGGAAACTCGAACAATTTTACTATCAGTTGATGGATGACACACAAATAGATGACGCACAGACAGACGATTCCGGCAAACCGCAGGAACAGTTATAAAAGGAGGTCCTCTTATGAATGCAAATGAAATCAAAGAACTCGTCCTTAAGCAGCGCAAGTTTTTCCGCACAGGCGTCACTCTGCCTGTGGGTACAAGGCTTAAGGCGCTCTTAAAGCTCAAGGCATGTATCTTAAGATATGAAGACGAAATACATGCAGCGCTAAAAAAAGACCTTGGAAAAAGTGACTTTGAAAGCTATATGTGCGAGACCGGCATGACCTTAAGCGAGCTTTCCTATATGATAAAGCATATCTTTTCTTTCACAAAAGAAAAGAACGTGTGGACTCCTTTGGCGCAGTTTTGCTCACGGAGCTATAAGAAGCCTTCTCCTTACGGTGTCGTACTGATCATGAGTCCGTGGAATTATCCATTTATGCTGACGATGGAGCCTTTGATCGACGCAATCGCCGCCGGAAATACAGCGATCGTAAAGCCAAGCGCCTATTCACCTTATACAAGCGAAATCATCAGAAAAATTATCGGAGAATGCTTTGAAAGGGAGTACGTATCTGTTGTCACTGGCGGAAGGGCGGAAAATACCTGCCTGCTGAACGAACATTTTGATTATATCTTTTTCACCGGAAGTCAGACAGTCGGAAAAGAGGTCATGAAAAAGGCGTCCGCCCATCTCACCCCTGTCACTTTGGAACTTGGCGGTAAAAGTCCCTGTATTGTTGATAAAACTGCCAATATAAAGCTCGCCGCAAAGAGAATCGTATTCGGCAAATACTTAAACTGCGGCCAGACCTGTGTCGCTCCGGATTATATCTACTGCGACCGCGCCGTAAAGGATAAGCTGATAAATGCTATCCGGCATCAGATAAAAAAGCAGTTCGGTCAGAATCCTCTGAGCAATAAAAACTACGGAAAGATCATCAACGAAAAACATTTTGACCGCATTGTAAGCGTGATTGATGATTCTAAGGTCGTCTGCGGCGGAAAACACGACCGCAGTGCGCTTCGGATAGAACCTACAGTTATGGACCGTGTTACCTTCAGCGATCCCGTGATGCAAGAAGAGATCTTCGGTCCGGTGATGCCTGTATTGATATACGACTCTCTGGACGAGGTGATCACCAATATTAATGCTCTGCCCCATCCGCTGGCTCTTTACCTTTTTACTTCCAGCAAAGAAACCGCGAAGCGGATTACCTCGCGGTGCGGATTTGGAGGCGGATGTATCAATGACACTATCATCCATCTGGCCACAAGCGAGATGGGATTTGGCGGATTCGGCGAAAGCGGCATGGGTGCCTACCACGGGAAAACCGGCTTTGATACCTTTTCCCATTATAAAAGTATTGTAGATAAGAAAACATGGATGGATCTTCCTATGCGCTACCAGCCTTATCGGAAAATATACAATAAACTGATTCACATTTTCTTAAAGTAAATGTTAGAAAACCGTAACGCTTTCAGCCTTGAGTAACGTATAGTATATGATATAATGATATTGGTGCCGGAATGGTTTCCGGCGCTAATTTTTTGAAAGAGGACATCATTATGAGCCGCAAAGGGAACTATATCAGTTCGAAAAAACGCAGATACAGATGCATCCGGCGCGTGATGCTTTTCATACTCATCCTTCTTATCGCCGTATTGTGCGGTATCCTTGTATGGCAGAAGAAAGAGGCGGCAGATGCAAAAAAGGCTGAAAAAGCGAAGCTTGAAGCAGAAGCCAAGGCGGAAGAAGAAGCCAGACAGGCAGAGCAGGAAGCACAAAAGGAGCAGGAAAAGCAGACAAAAGCGGCTGAAGAAGAAAAGGCAGCCAAAGAGACAGAAGCCGCCAAAGAAGCAGCCATAAATAAGGAAGTTCAGACAGCCGAGAACACAGCGACGCAGGACAATCACAAGACCAACGGTCTTGCCATCTGCATGTATCACTATGTATACGACAAGGACAATCCACCGAAAGATGAACTGAACAGCAATTTTATCGAGGTTCACGCACTGGAAGACGAGCTTAAGTATCTGACCGAGAATAATTACTACTACCCCACATGGGAAGAAGTCAAACAATATGTGGAAGGCGATCTTCTCCTTCCCGAAAAGAGTGTGGTGCTCACTTTCGACGACGGCGCCTACAGCTTTCTCAACCTGGGCGTACCTCTCTTTGAGAAATATAAAGTGCCCGTCACTTCGTTTCTGATCGGGAACATCGACGGCGAAGAGAAAGTCAAAAAATATGCCAGTGAGTATATGACCTTCCAGTCCCATTCCTACAATATGCACCGGGGTGGCGGCAATATCGGCCATGGAGGAATCTTTCCGGTCATGGATCATGATGAAGCTGTTGCCGACTTACAGAAATCTATCGAAGTCGGCGGCAACGGCGATGCATTTGCCTACCCTTACGGCGATTATAACGATAGCTGCGTACAGGCAGTAAAGGATGCAGGTTTCAAATGTGCCGTTACAACAGAATACGGACGTGCAAAACCGGGCGATAATCCGCTCCTGCTTCCGCGCGTCCGCATGTCCATGGGACAGTCGCTGGAAAGCTTTAAAAAGTTAGTCGAGTGATGCAAAAGGCTTATCATTCGTCACATTTCCATTCCCCGTCACAGGTATGACATCTCCAAGATAGGTCGGCTTGGGTTTCGCGATCGTATATCCTACATCCTTAATCCTTGCCGCCGCTTCTCTAAGCTTCCGGTATTTATCACCGCTGTATACTCTTGTGTCACAGGTTACTCCCTTTGCTTCAATCCCCAATGCTTTTGCATCATAAAGCGCCCGGTACATATGATACTTCTGTGTCACTACGATAAGATTTTCTGCCTCAAATATTTCCTTCGCCCGATACATACTTTCATATGTGGAAAATCCCGCATGATCCATGAAGATACACTCGGAAGGCACGCCCTGCTCTATCGCATAGCTTTTCATAGCGTTCACTTCATCATAATCATCTCTCCCATGATCACCGCTCATGATCATGCGGTCCGTAATCCCAGACTTGTAAATAGATATTCCCGTATCAAGCCGTTCTTTTAACATCTTACTCAGGCTTCCGTCCGGCCTTACCTGCGCGCCAAGCACCAGCACCGCGTCAATCTGATTTTCTCCTCCCTGCCCTTCCTGAAGCTGTTCTATCGCTGTGATCCGTTTCCCGGCTGTCATTTTCACAAACCCATTGATTCCTAATACCGCCGCAGCAATCACAACGATAAAAGCCAGAAAAATCTTTATCAGTTTTTCTGGCTCAAATATACGTTTACATCTCTCTCTCATTGTATATCTCTCCTTTTTGTATGTTCGCTATGAATCATTCCGCACTTTATATTCGCCTAAGCCGCATGGCTTCTGACCCTTATATCATACAAAAATGCACACCGATATACAAGAAGGTTAATATATTCTTAAGATAAAAAGCTTAATTAATCTTTTTCAGATAATAGAATCCATACGCCGGAACATTCAGTGCAACCGGCTGTACGATCTGCCCGGTAAGGATATCCTCATAAATACCATCCGTCTCATTTACCCACGCAATACGGTCATTTTCACTGAAATTAAAGAATCCTATGATCTTATCTCCATCATAATACCTTCCCATTCCCAGAATGCCCGCATCCCATGTATCAATCGTCCATGAATCCGCATAAGACACAAATGCCTTCTCACTTTTACGAATCTTCTCAAGCTTTCCAAGACTGCCAAATATCTTTCCTTCCACTGTACTTGGATCATTCGTCTTCGCAGCATTCTCCCAGTTCATCCTTCCTCTGTGGATATAACGTGAATCATCTGCTTTATTAGAATCCTCCTTATATGTGTAGTCATTGACCTGCGCAATCTCATCTCCGCTGTAGAGCACCGGAATCCCCGACTGCATGAACATATACGCATGAAGAGTAACGTCAAACCGGATCGCCCTCTCCATCGCGGCCGCATCCTGTTCAAATCCTGCTTTTTCAATTCCGCACATGGAAGCAGTCGTCGCACAGAACCGTGCATCTCCGCTGACCGGATCCGCATTGTAAAGTTCGCCCCGGCTGTTGCTTTCCCCAGCAATACCCTGAAAATAATCATTCAGATACTGCTTATGAGAACGCTCTCCTTTGCCCTCCGTCATCAATGTTCCATAATCCAGTCCCCACCCGATATCATCATGACAGCGGAGATAATTCAAGAACACATACTCTTTTGGCAGACCGTTTACAATGTCAAGCTGCTTCTTCAACAGGCTCACATCCCGCGTCGCCACTGTGTGCCATGTAGTAGCCATCGTCGTGACATTATATAACATATGGCATTCCGGCTTCTCAACTGTTCCAAAGTACGGAACAACCTTTTCCGGCTCCATTACCACTTCACCCAAAAGCAGAACGCTTGGACACACAATCTCGCTGATAATTCTCATCATGCGGACGATCGTATGTACCTGCTTTAAATTCCTACACTGGGTTCCAAGCTCTTTCCAGATATAAGGAACTGCATCAATACGGATAATATCAATTCCTTTATTGGCAAGATAAAGGAAATTATACATCATCTCATTAAATACTCTCGGATTTTTATAATTCAGGTCCCACTGATATGGATAGAACGATGTCATAACAAAATGCCCCACATCCGGAAGCCATGTAAAATTGCCCGGCGCCGTTGTCGGAAATACCTGCGGCACAGTCTGCTCATACATCTTAGGGATCGTATCATTGTTAAAGAAAAAGTACCGGCTCATATACTCGCCGTCTCCCTGACGCGCCCGCTTCGCCCACTCATGATCCTGCGAAGTATGGTTCATAACAAAATCCATACATACATTCATATTCTTTTTGTGGCAGGCTGCGGTCAGATCTTCCAGATCCTCCATCGTCCCTAGTTTTTCCTGAACCTTACGGAAATCTGCAACCGCATATCCTCCGTCCGAACGTCCCTCTACCGTATCAAGGAACGGCATCAGATGAATGTAATTCACGTTACATTTTTCAAGATAATCAAGCTTCTCTTGTACACCCTTCATGTTGCCCGCAAAATTATCGATATAGAGCATCATTCCAAGCATATCATTGCTTTTGTACCAATTCGGATCTGCCTCACGCGCACTGTCAATTCCTTTCAGTTCTTTATTTCTCTCTTCGTAAAAACGGTAAAGATTGTCGCACAGCTCTGCGAACATGGAATCATTCTCATACAATTCAATGTAGAGCCATTTTAATTCATCCAGATGTTTTTCAAACCGTCTTACAAAAACTCTGTCTCTTTTATCTTGATTCTGAGAGTCTGTCTCTTCTTCTGCCTGTACTTCTGCCGCCTCTGCTCTTGTCTCTTCTTCTGCCTGCGCTTCTGAATCCATCACTTCCGGATCCACTTGTACCGTCTGCTCCTCTGCTTCCTGCTTGGTCTGTACTTTTAAATTCTCTGCTGCTGCTCTTCTTGCAACGGCTTTCTTCTTTTTTCTTGTCGATCTGCTGCCCATATGCCACTCCTTGCCTATATAATTTTCGTTTCTTTTATTATACTTCGGGCAAATTTTCATTTCAATGTAATATTACATTTTTCAGGTAATTTGTTACATTTGGAATGGTACAACTGAACAATATATAATAATCTTATTTCTACTTAATACGTATTCAAAATACTGTTACTTATATAGCGGTCCATATACAGCACATGCACGATAGTCCTGACCCTCTTTCTCCATTTTTTCTGGTTCCATTAATCACATGAGAGACTGTAACTATGGATAGTCCTGTTATTAATTCTACGTATACTTTCATTTTGACCGTTATTTCATGAATAAAATGAAATCAAGGCCTTCGCTTCTATATCAAATTCCATGTCTCCCTCGCCTACACTCGCAAAGACGGAAAGCCCCGTTATGCTTTCTATCATTCTGGCATTATCTTCCTGCATAACACCTCCGCCGTAATGATTCAAAATAACACCCACCGCTTCTATGCCATGATTTTTAAGATACTCTGCTGTCAGCACAACCGAATTGATCGTTCCAAGTCCTGCATCCGCTGCGATCACAACCGGAAGCTTTAGCATTTTTATAATATCCTCAAGGAATATCTCCTGCTCATCGTCACAGCGGATGGGACACACAATCCCTCCGCTCCCCTCCACTGTAACATAGTCATATGCATTTAAAACTTGCATATAGTCTTCCCTGACTTTGTTGAGATCCACAGGGTTTCCTTCTAACTTCGCCGCCAGATGAGGAGACACTGCCGTTTCATACAGATAAGAGACAAGCATCTCATCCGGCTGATTGATTCCCGATACTTTTTTTACATATCCGGCATCGCTTTCTCCGATACTTCCTGCCCCCGATATCGCCGCCTTATAATATCCCGCCGACAATCCGGCATCCTTTAGCTTTTTCACCATCAATGCCGTAACATAAGTTTTCCCGACATCTGTTCCTGTCCCGGTGACAAATAGCCCTTTACCCATTACACAACACCACCCTGTAGCCCAGTCTCCTGATCATATCCATGTCGGATTCGATCGTATATCCTGATGTAGTCAGCATATCCCCTGAAATCACTGCATTTGCTCCAGCTTTAAAACAACCTTCACCCTTATCCTCCATAAGCCCTCTTCCGCCTGCAAGACGGATCGACGCATCCGGCAGGATGAAGCGGTAAACTGCAACAATCCGCCGCATATCATCCTCTGTAAGCTTCCCGTTATTCTCATAAGGTGTTCCCGGGATCGGATTCAGCATATTCACCGGAACACTCTTCACTTCCAACTCCCTTAAGGAAAATGCCATATCTATCCGGTCTTCCTTCGTCTCTCCCAGTCCCATAATACCGCCGCTGCATACCGAAAGACCTGCTGCCCTCGCCGCTTTTATCGCTGCCACCTTGTCATCAAAGGTATGAGTCGTGCAGATATTCGGAAAATTCTTCCGGGACGTCTCAAGGTTATTATGTACTCTGGTTGCACCCGCCTCCCTGACCTTCTTAAACTGCTCCTCATTCAAAAGTCCAAAAGATACGCATACCTCAATATTAATATCTCTTTTGACTGCCCGGATCGCCGTACACATCTGCTCAACCTCAGAATCATTCAGCGCACGCCCTGATGTTACGATCGAATATCTGAGAACCCCTCTGTCTGCATTATATTTTGCCTGCTTTACAATCTCCTCTGAGCCAAGAAGCGGATATTCTTCTGCAGTAGTGCTGTAATATGCGGACTGGGCGCAGTACTTGCAGTTTTCGGAACATCTCCCGCTTTTTCCGTTAACAATCGTACAGATATCAAATCCATCATGGCAAAACTGCCTTCTTATTTCATCCGCTGCCTGACGTAGTTCTTCTAAGGGTTCGTCATACAGCGCCAGCGCTTCCTCCTTCGATATGTCCCGGCCATTCTGCACTTTTTCTTTCAGTTCCTGTATCATTGACATAATTCTTTTCCTCCAAACATTTCAAGCACATGATTCACTGTTCATCAGATGGCACAATACTTACATACCGCACACTATTCTGCATAAAACCCTGCCATACGAAGACGGTAACCCACACCTGATGCCAAAATGCACAAAATAAAATCGCCCGGCATATCCAACGGGAAGCAGGATAAAAGAACCACCGCCCACGTTGCCGGAGTATCGGCATAAAAATTAAGAATCATATATTTGTAAACGATTCCGATTGCATATGTAACTGCAAATCCCCCAAGACACGCAAAAAAATAATTTTTTGTCCCGGCCTTCCATTTTTCACTCAAAACTCCTGTCACATAAGCAGTAACAACAAATCCAAGAAGATATCCGAAACTCGGTCTGAGCACATATCCGATTCCGCCCCCCGCAGCGAATACCGGAAGCCCCAAAAGCCCAAGAAGTACATAGCATCCCACTGATAACGCCCCCTTACGCCCTCCTAAAACAAGACCGGCAAGCAGTACAAAAAAGAATTGCAGCGTAAAATAATCCATATACGGAACCGGCACCTGAATAAACGCACCGATAGCCGTCAATGCAGTAAACATCGCGCAGAGCACCAGATTTTTAGTAGAGATTTTTTTTGCTGCTGAAGTTTCCATAATAAATTCCTCCTGTCATATGGTTGTAATATACGATAAACTAATCCTTTACAACTATATAACAGGAGGAAATAATTGTCAACTTATTTTCATTTATAGTTTACAATTCGGAAAACCATTTTTCATAGCTTCCGAATTTCTTAATCCGTTTCAGAATTTTCACAGTTTCCTCTTCAAAACCAGAAATCTCCGCTAGATTCTCTTCCCAAAAATCTGTGTTTGCGCACACTGCATGCACCAGCTCTTCCTCGGAATCAGCTTTATGCAGGTAATAAAACTCCAATACCGTTCGCTCGTCAAAGACGGCATACAGTTCGCCTCCTGCCCGCTCTCCGATAAATCCCGCCTCTGTAAGGCTGATTCCTCTGTAAAATGCAATATAGAATGCAAAAGAAGCTGTCATACACTCAGGCAGCGTTCCATATCTTTCCAGATAATCTTTCAGAGACGGCAGCACTCTTGTTCTCCATTTGGAAGTAGAATTGAGAGATATAGCCAAAAGCTCATGATCAATAAAAGGATTTTTAAAACGCTCTATCACGGCATCCGCAAACTTCCTGCAATCTTCTTCCAACAGAGAAAGCGTTGGGATGACTTCATCATAAAGCATTTTCTTCACAAACTCTAAAATCACCTTGTCTTCCATGCATTCTCTTACAACCTTCTTTCCTGAAAGATAGCTCCCCAATGACATGGCAGTGTGCGCTCCATTAAGAATCCGCACCTTTCTTTCTCTGTAAGGCCTGTAATCTTCCACGATCTGCACCGGAAGCCCTGCTTTTTCAAAAGGCAGCTCCTTCTTAATCCATTCCGGAGCCTGTATAACCCATGAACTATATATTTCTCCCGTATCAATAAAACGATCCTCGTATCCGTTTTCCTCATGAAGAACTGCTGCCCCTTTTTGCGGATAACCGGTTACAATCCGGTCAACAAGCGTAGAACAAAACACATTCTCCCTCTCGATCCATGTTAAAAATGCGTCGCAAAGCCTCCACTGCAACGCATATTTTAATACAAACTCTCTCAACTGTTTCCCATTATCATCAATCAATTCGCAGGGCAGTATAAGAAAACCTTTCCCTTCTTCCGTCCCAAATTTCTGAAAACGCCGATACAGGAATTGCGTCAATTTTGCCGGATAAGTCTGCGGCGGCATATCTTCAAAAGCGCATGCCGGATGATAGACGATTCCCGCTTCAGTTGTATTGCATACAATGTATCTAAGCGCCGGATTATCAGCACATTCCATTACTGTTTCATAATCTCTATTCATATTCAGGCATCGGCTTACGCAGGATATCACTCTCTTTTCATTCACTCTTCTGCCATGCTCAAATCCACGCAGATATAAAGTATAAAGACCTTCCTGCTCGGTCATTCCATCTGCACGGTCCGGATTGTCAGAAGACGGCTGCACCAAAACAATCTTACTGTTAAAGCCTATCTTTTCATTCATAACATCAACAAAATAATCTGTAAATGCACGCAGAAAATTACCTTCCCCAAACTGCAGTATCCGCTCTGGGGCAGATTGCAAAAGATACCCGTCATATCCCAGCTTTTCAAGCGTCCCATAATTTAATCTTTCCATCATCTTTTCCTGCCTTTTATCTAAAGTGTTACCCCCTGTTTAAATATAGCCATATCACGGAATCCTGAAATTTCCGACTTCACCTTTTCACCGGAGGCTACCGATACAACATAGTCGAAAAGCTTACTTCCAACGTCCGAAAGTTTCTCTCCTTCTGTCATAACCCCGCAGTCAAAATCAATCCATCCTTTCTTTTTATGAAAAAGTCCGGAATTACTCGAAATTTTTATTGTGGGAACCGGCGAAGCAAACGGAGTGCCCCTTCCTGTCGTAAACAGCACAATATGCGCTCCGGATGCTGCCAAAGCGGTCGAGGCAACCAGATCATTCCCGGGAGCGCTCAACAAATTCAGTCCTGTCGTTTTCACTGGCTCACCATAAGTTAACACGCCCCTGACCGGCGCGCTTCCAGACTTTTGTATACAACCCATAGATTTATCTTCCAGCGAAGAGATTCCGCCATCCTTGTTTCCCGGAGACGGATTTTCATAGATCACCTGATCATGGCTTTCAAAATAGTGTTTAAAATCATTGATCATAGAGACAGTTTTTTCAAATAACTCCTCATTTTCACAACGGTTCATCAAGATCGTCTCCGCCCCAAACATCTCCGGCACCTCCGTAAGGATCGCAGTACCGCCCTGCCCGATTAGCAAATCCGAGCACACGCCGACGGACGGATTGGCCGTAATGCCTGACAATCCGTCCGATCCGCCGCATTTTAAACCGATGATCAATTCACTTAATGGAATCGGCTCCCGCTTCATACCTGCAATATGATCAATTAATTCTCTGATCAGCGAAAGTGCAGTTTCTATCTCGTCTTCTACAGTCTGCGCGTTCAGAAACTTCACTCTTTTTTCATCATAAGAACCAATATATTTTTTTAATTCATCTATATTACTGTTTTCACATCCAAGTCCCAGTACCAATACACCACCGGCATTTGGATGATTGATCAGATCAGCAAGAATCTGCCTTGTGTATTCCTGATCCTCGCCCATCTGAGAACAGCCGTAAGGATGAGCAAAAGCACAGATTGCCTCAACACCTCCTTTGCGCATACTGCATGACCTGCGCTCGACTTCCGCTGCCACACTGTTTACACAACCCACTGTCGGGACGATCCATATCTCATTGCGCACCCCTACTCTGCCGTCTTTTCTTCGATAGCCTTGAAAGAATTTCGTCTTGTCCGAATTCACAGCCGCATCTTTCTTATCATAGGTATACCGAAGCGTATCTCCCAGCGACGTCCTCATATTGTGTGTATGAACCCACTCTCCCGCCCGGATCAAAGATATGGCAATTCCAACTGCATTGCCGTATTTCACAACAGATTCTTCTTTGTCTATGTCCTGAAGCGCGAATTTATGTCCCTGCGGGATATCCTCTGAAAGGGTAATCTCTGTCCCGCAGTCAAAAACTTTTAATCCTGCATCCAGATGGCAAAGCGCCACGGCAACTTTGTCATCTGGGTGTATTTTGATATATTTCTGCATGTTATTCCCTTATATTTTTCATGATCTATATTTATCTTTGAACCCTTCCGGAACCGTCGCCTTCTGAAAGTTTCCTTACCTCTTCTGCGCTTACCATATTAAAATCTCCCTCAACCGTATGTTTCAGGCAGGATGCCGCCACGGCAAATTCGATGGCATCCTGAGAGCCGTACCCCTCAAGAAGCGCATAGATCAGACCGCCGCCAAAGCTGTCGCCGCCGCCTACGCGGTCCACAATATGCATAAGATACCTCTTGCTGAAACAATACTGTCCATCGTCATAAAGCATTGCTGACCAGCCATTATCATTTGCAGATAGAGATTCTCTGAGCGTGATTGCTACTTTAGAAAATCCGAAGCGGTCCGCCAATTGCTTTGCAACACTTTTATACCCTTCATGATTTACTTTCCCGCTGGTTACATCCGTATCCTTTGCCCTGATACCGAATACATCGCTGGCATCCTCTTCATTGGCAATACACACATCCACATATCGGCACAATTCTTCCATCGTGCTGCCCGCTTCTTCTTTTGTCCACAGTTTTTTTCTGTAATTCAGATCACACGACACAGTAATTCCCAGCTCTTTCGCCGTCTTGACTGCTTCCAGACAAATAGCAGGCAGGTTCCCCTTAAGCGCCGGCGTAATACCTGTAAAATGGAACCAATCCGCTCCTTTTAATATCTTCTTCCAGTCAAAATCCTCTGTCTGTGCCTGTGCGATAGCGCTTCCCGCCCGATCATAAATAACCTTCGACGGTCTTTGAGACGCCCCTTTTTCCATGTAGTATATCCCCACACGATTACCGCCTCTTGTAATACAGGATGTATCTACCCCAAAGCGGCGCAGGGCATTAACGCCTGCCTGTCCAATCTCATGTTCTGGAAGCTTTGTCACAAATGCAGCGTCCATTCCATAATTGCTCAAAGACACAGCCACATTCGCTTCTCCGCCTCCATATACAGCTCCATATTTCTCAGCCTGCACAAAACGATAGTATCCTTCCGGTGCAAGTCTGAGCATGATCTCCCCGAATGTCACAACTCTTTTTGCCATTTTCTTTCTTCACCAAACCTTTCTACTTCTGCACGATACGAATAACAACCTTAGCAGGACGACTCTTAAGACAGATTGACTGCAAGGCGCCTCTCTGATAATCCGCCGTATTTCTGTCAAAACTAACACCCTGCTGCTCCAGATAATACACGGCTCTTTCAACACTGTTTGTCCCTACGGCGATTTCCCCGCTGCTTTCCGAATTCTGTCTGTCTGATACTCTGATCAGATGAGCCAGATAACCCGGCACTTCTTTTGTTCCTTCCACTTTTTGACTCAGATCAACATGGATAATTTCAAAACCCAGCATTTTTTGCACTGCCTCTCGGGTGGCTGCGGTGATCTCTTCAAACCTTCCCTCTCTGATTAACGAAGGTTTAACCATCCAGCTCCCGCCGCAGGCAGCTATTTTATCATACGCAAGGTATTCGGCAAGATTCTCTGCGTTAATACCCCCTGTCGGCATGAACTTAAGATTCCTGTATGGTCCTGCCAGAGCCTTCAGCATCGCAAGTCCGCCTGCTGCCTGAGCCGGAAAGAACTTCACCGTATCAAGTCCGGCCTCTAATGCCATTTCAATAGCGTTGGTGTCCATACATCCCGGTATAACGGGTATCCCTTTCGAGATACAGTAATCTACTACCTTCGGATTATATCCCGGCGTAACGATAAACCTTGCTCCTGCATCTATCGCTCTGTTCACCTGCTCGATACTAAGGATCGTCCCTGCACCGACTAACATATCAGGATAATCCTTAACAATATTCTTTATGGATTCCTCGGCCGCCTCAGTCCGAAACGTCACCTCCGCGCAATTAATTCCGCCGTCTCTCAGCGCCTTCGCTGCCGATGAAGCCTTATTTGCATCCTCAAGCACTACGACCGGGATAATACCTGTCTTCGACATCTGTTCTAATAGTACGGCTCTTTTCCCCAGAACATATTTCTCCAATGTTTTTCTGACAGCGCCTTTTTCCGATACCATCTCTGCAAAATATTTTTCTGCGGTTTCGCCCATATCAGCCCGATACAGATTGAACCCAAATATTGCTTCATTAGAAAAAACCGGTTTTAACTGCTCCGTAAAAGGGGCGGCATCTCCCAGCCTGATTCCTTCCAGATGTTTTTTCAATTCATCATATAAAGGATCCGGGCTGACTTCAAAAGCCTTCCCGTCATCATCGATTCCCATTAGATACCGGCACCACCCCGCAAATACAAGCGGAATCAGACGAAGCTTCGTAATATCCATTCCTCTGTCCATATACGCTTTTACGGTTTCTCCGAAGCGGATAGAAAGCTTTTGAGAAGTATCTGTCGCAATCCGTTGCGGCGTATCCGGCATAAACGGGTTCGGAATACGTTCTTTTAACACTTCATCTATGAATCTTTCAGGACTGATGATACCCGGATCTGTTACAACCGGCAATCCCTCCCGATACCCGATATCGGTAACCAATTTCCGAAGAATGGGATCTTCCATTTCTTTATAAATCCTGTCGTAAGAAAGCAGGCAGCCAAATATAGCCAACGCTGTGTGAAGTGGATTCAGACAGGTGCACACTTTCATCCGTTCCACTTTATCCACAGTAGCCCGGGAAGCAAAGATCATCCCTCCCTCTTCAAGTCTTGGCCGTCCCGCCGGAAAATGATCTTCAATGACAAGGTACTGACATTCCTCCGCGTTTACAAATGGCGCGATATACGTATGCTTCGATGTAATCACCGGGGAAATACCTGAAAGTCCGTCTGATATAAGCATTTCTTCTACTTTTTCATCTGGTCTTGGCGTGATCTTATCAATCATCGTCCATGGAAAAGATACCTTTTCTCTATTCTGAAGATACGCAAGAAATCCCGCTTTTGCCAACCCGCGCCGCTCCCATTCCTCCGCAAAAGTCTGTATGGCTGCTTTCAGTTTATCGCCGTTATGCGAGAAATTATCCATACTGACCAAAGCAATGGGAAGCGCTCCCGCCAGATAACGCTCATAGCACAATGCTGCCACCTTTCCCATATAACTTTCTGCATAAGACGGTCCCGCCTGAAAATCCTCTTCAATCATCTTAAAATACATGCCCGCCGCATCCCGAAGCCTATACCCTTTCTCTGTAATGGTAAAGCTTGCCATTTGAAGCGACGAACTTCGGAAAATCTCTTTCAGACGCACGGTATCTTCCATACGCTTTCTTTCCATCGTAAGCGCTTCTGCCACACTGCCTGTTACTTTTTTCTCGACAGAACCGTCGCCTCTCAGCGTGACTAAGAGGTTCAAATTGTCATACGGTGTGTAAATCTTATCTATGATCTCCGTATCAAAACCCTCCGCTACGACAAGTCCCCTTTCTTCTGTTCCCTCTTCTAAAAGCCTGTCAAGAACAGCAGCCGGAAAAGCACGGAATATATTCCCTGCGCCAAAATGTATCCACATAGGCCGCTTTTTCGTTCTCTCCCTCATACTTTCTATATCATATCCTGGTGTCGCAATATACTGTTTTTTCCATTCAGCACTGTCAAGCTGCGCTAATTTTAACTTCAACATTTTTTCCCTTTCTGTTCATAATTTTAACAAAGAATATCTTCTACTTTATTATTGATCCATTTTTTGGATAAAAACCGCCGGGTTAACACGGCCGCCTTAACCAGATCCTCCGTTTCCGCAAAAAGTGCCACAACATAAACAGGAAATCCCAAAACCAATGCGCCGGTAAAAACTAACGGAACACTGATGCACCAAATTGCTGATACTTCCGTCACCATGGCATACCTTACGTCTCCGCCCGCCCGCAAAATCCCGGTAATAATAGATATGTTGTACACCTTCAGAGGCATAAACAATCCATATATGCACAAAAGCGCTATCAGATAAGAAGAGCTCTCCCCCGCAAAACCAAAAATCTCCGACAACGGATACGCAATGACAATCAGTATCCCTCCCCCGGCCGCCCCTAGGAGCGTATTTATCTTAAGCAAGTTTACTGCTGCTTTCCACGCCATATTTTTTTCGTTTTTTCCAAGCTGCTCTCCAACAATGATCAAAGAAGCATCTCCCACACTGTAAATCGTTTTAGTGAAAATATGGGTAACGATATCGGCAGCCTGCGCTGCCGCGGAAGCCGTTACTCCGATACGTCCATATGCCGCATGATAGGCAGACATACCTCCGCTCCACATAGTCTCATTGATCGTAGTCGGAACAGAATTTTTTATCAGTCTTCCCACCAGTTCTCTGTTCGGCCGAAAATAGCTTCTTGCCTCCTGCAATAACGGACTCTTCAGCACCATCATCCCTGCAAAAAGCAGGAGCAGTTCCGCCGTCAGCGAAATCGTGGTTGCCAGCGCAGCTCCTGCAATACCCATCTGCGGCGCTCCAAATTTTCCGAATATCAACATGTAATTTAAAGAAACATTCAGTACAATAGCCGCAATATTCGCTCCCACCGGAAGTCTCACCTGCTGTATGGATTTAAGAGCCATGATCACCGGCAGACGGATACTGTAAATAATCAGGCAGGGGCTGCGGTACAACATATATGCAGCTCCTGCCGCTATCACCGCATCCACATTCGTAAAAATACAAAGAATCCGTTCAGGTATCAAGATGACAAGTAAAAAAAGTGGCAGGCTCACCGCAAGAGAACATCCAACGGTCGTCCCCAGCGTCTTTCGGATACCTGAAAGATTCCTGTTTCCCCAGAACTGGGACATATAAGTAGACGCGCCTCCGGAGAATCCATAAAGCGTCATAGCCTGTATAAAAAAAAGCTGTGTACCCAGTCCTACCGCAGATACAGATACTTCTCCCAGACTGCTTACCATCAAAGTATCCAGAAAATCGGCGCTGGCGGATAACAGCCCTTCCAGAGACATGGGCAGCGCCAGCTCCATCAGCTTCTGCTTCATATTCATTTCTTTTGCTTCTCTATACTTTCCTGAATACCATTCAGATACGCAATCCCAAGGGCCCGGTCAAAAAGTCCGTATCCAGCTCTTCCATGCTCATCCCATATCATCCGGCCGTGATCCGGTCTGATATATCCGTCAAATCCTGTTTCATTAAGAGCCTTCATAATCTCATACATATCAAAACTCCCATCTCTTGACAAATGCGAAGACTCATAGAATTTCCCCGGCTTTTCTATCTTTAAATTTCTGGCATGAACAAAAGCTATTCGCTTCTTCCTTCCAAAGTGCCTAATGATCTCCGGCAGATGGTTATCTGGATTGGAGCCCAGAGATCCTGTGCATAAGGTAATACAGTTATACGGGCTGTCCGCCATAGAAATAATTTCTTCAAAAGACTCCAGCGAATTGGCAATCCTTGGAAGTCCAAAAATATCCCACGGGGGATCATCTGGGTGCATCGCCATTTTAATATCACATTCCTCGCATACAGGAAGGATCGCTTCCAGAAAATATTTAAGATTCTCTTTTAATTGTTCGTGGGATACTGTCTCATAAGCCTGAAACAACCGCTTAAGCTCCGCCATACGTTCAGGCTCCCACCCTGCCATCTCAAATTCCCCGGTCTGGTTCTGTATCTCATCTGCAAATTTCTGCGGATCTGTAATTTTATTGATAATATCCTGATCGTAGCTCATCGTATTAGAGCCGTCGGAAAGCACCCTGTCAAGGCTGGTTCTTGTCCAATCAAAGACAGGCATAAAATTATAGCAGATCACCTTCACACCGATTTCTTTGAGATTCCTGATTGTTTCTTTATAATTTTCTATGTACTGCTCTCTGGAAGCCAGTCCCAGCTTAATATCCTCATGGACATTGACACTCTCAATCACTTCCAGCTCTAATCCAGCTTTGTTCACTTCTTGTTTTAATTTCTTTAACCGCTCCAAAGGCCAAACTTCACCCGCAGGCAGATCCATCAGAGATGTTACGACACCTGTGATTCCCGGAATCTGTCTGATATATTTTAATGGAATGGGATCCATCGAGGAACCATACCATCTAAAAGTCATCTTCATCTATCGCTTCCATCCTTTCTGGCAAACTGAAAAAAAACTAATGCATTGTAATACGAGATATCACAAACCATCTTTCCCAAAACATCCATATCCGCCGGATAGTATTCCTTTTCTACCCACTGGCCCAGCAGATCGCAGAGAATCCTTCTAAAATATTCGTGCCTCGTATAAGACAAAAAACTTCTGGAATCCGTCAGCATTCCTACAAAATTGCCAAGTACGCTGCGGCTTGCCAGACTGACAAGCTGCTCTCTCATCCCTTTAAAATGATCGTTAAACCACCACGCACTTCCATGCTGTATCTTTCCTTTTATGCCATCCTCATGAAAACAGCCGCATACCGTATCAATCATGGCATTATCCGCTGGTTCCAGTGAATATATGATCATTTTAGGCAGCATATGACGATCTTCCAGCAGACTTAAAAATCCTGCCAGATACTCTCCTGCTTTTCGTCCTGAAATACAGTCGTATCCTGTATCCGGTCCTATTTTTTCATACATAGGTCCGTTATTGTTCCTTTCCGCGCCATAGTGAAGCTGCATAACCCAGTCGCGCTTTTTATATTCCTGCGCCATATCTGTAAGGAATCTTGTCATATAACTTTCCGTCTCTTCCTCTGAAAGCATCTCTCCCGCCATTCTCTTAGCAAAAATCCTCTCAATTCCATCTACGCTTTCCTGTCTGCACGGAACAAAATCAAGCCCGTGATCACTGACTCTGCATCCCATTTTATCAAAATATTCGACAGACATCTGCAGAACTTCGTGCAGATCTTTGTAAGAAGCAATCCTATATCCAAAGCGCTTCCCAAGCACCTCCATATATTCCCTGAACCCATCTTCATTGATCTTGCATGCCTTATCCGGACGGAATGCCGGAAGAACCGACGTCCGAAGCTTCCCTTCTTTTCTTATCCTCTTATGGTACCAAAGATCATCCTCTGGATTATCCGTCGTACAGATAATCTGCACATTCGATCTTCTGATAAGCTCCTGCGCGGACAGCTTTTCTTTTGCTATTACAGCATTGCAATGATTCCATGCTGTCTCGGCATTTATCTCCGTCAAAGGTTCCTCCCAGCCAAAATATCTGGCCAGTTCCAGCATGCTCCAGTGATACAATGGATTTCCCACACACTGCCTAAGAACTCTGGCCCAGCAGAGAAATTTATCTTTATCGGAAGCTTTTCCGGTAATATACTCTTCCGCTACGCCGCAATTCCTCATCAGTCTCCATTTATAATGATCTCCTCCCAGCCAGATCTGAGTAATGTTCTCAAACTTTCTGTCCTCCGCTATCTCTTTCGGGGAAAGATGACAGTGATAATCAATAATCGGCATATCTTTCACGTAATTATGATATAGATTTCTTGCAGTCTGTGTAGTCAATAAAAAATCATCATTTATAAATTTCATAATCTTCTCCTTCATACCTACAACACTTTTGCGAGGAAATCTTTTGTTCTCTGATTCTGTGGATTTTCAAACAGCAGCCTCGGTTCATTTTCCTCAATGATTCTGCCTTCGTCAATAAAAAGTACGCGGTCTCCCACTTCTCTTGCAAAGCCCATTTCATGCGTTACTACTACCATGGTCATTCCCGAAGCCGCCAGCTCTTTCATCACTGCCAATACTTCTCCAACCATCTCCGGATCCAGCGCTGAAGTCGGCTCGTCAAACAGCATGATATCCGGATCCATAGCAAGCGCCCTTGCGATCGCAACTCTCTGCTTCTGTCCGCCTGATAGCTGCTGAGGATAACTGTCCGCCTTCTCTTCAAGCCCTACCCTCCTCAAAAGCTCAAGAGCTCTTTCCTGTGCTTTGCTTTTCTCTGCCCTTTTTACTGTTATTGGGGCAACACACATATTTCTCATGATATTCATATTAGAGAACAGGTTAAACTGCTGAAATACCATGCCCATCTTCTGCCTGATCTTATTTACGTCAGCCTTTTTATCCGTAATGTTCTCGCCCTCAACAACAATACTTCCTTCGTTCGGGATTTCCAGAAGATTTAAGCAGCGCAAGAAAGTGCTTTTGCCAGAACCGCTGGGACCAATAACCACTACGACTTCCCCTTTGTGAATCTCTACATCAATACCTCTTAGCACCTGATTATTACCGAAGCTTTTCTTTAAATTCTTAACTTCTATCATCACTTGCTCTAAGCCTCCTCTCCAGCATGCCGATCAATTTGGTCAAAACATATGATATGGTAAAATAAATAATCGCCGCTATGATCAATGGTTCAAAAGCCAGCAATGTATTACCCCGGATCGTATCGGTGTTGTACATCAAATCATGAATACCGATAATAGACAGCATAGATGTATTCTTTGTAGTAACAATAAACTCATTACATAAAGCCGGCAGGATGTTTTTTATTGCCTGAGGGATCACAAGCAGACGCGTTGTTGCAAAATGACTCATTCCTAACGATCTTGCCGCTTCGATCTGCCCTCTGTCCACGGCCTCAATTCCTGCCCGGACAATCTCTGCTACATAGGCTCCGCTGTTAATGGCAAGGGCCGCGATACCTGCCGTGGAATCCGCCAGATTGATACCAAAGCTGAACAGCCCGAAATATACGATATAAATCTGCACCAGAATCGGCGTTCCTCTGACAAAATTAATATAGGAAACTGCAAATGCCTTAAAAACCTTAAGCTTCGACAATTTCATCAATGCCAGCATAACGCCTAGAATGATACCAAAGATAACCGCAAAAATAGAATATATTATGGTAATTTTCAGGCCTTCTATGTAAAATGGCCAGTATGTTGTTAAAAATTCAAACTTCATAGCATCCTCTTTTCCTGAATATAAATACCCGGCGGCAGGAAGGCTAGCCGGCCGCCGGGCTTACATGACAATCGCTTTTATCCGATATCATCCATATCCATTAAGCTAATTGCATCTTCTTCCCATTTTTCCAGATCACCGTTTTCGATCACTCTGTCAAGTACCGTATTGATCACTTCAATCAGATCTTCATTATTGTCTTTTCTGACCAGAACACAGGAACCTGCATCTTCTTCATCTGTCAGCTCATACCGAATCTCCGACATCTTCAGATCATCATTATATTTTTCATACAGGGATGCAACAACATAATCCAGACATACGCCATCTATTCTTCCGCTCTGTAATGCCGCGATCAGATCCGGAATCTTACCCAATACATAGGTCTTCGCATTTGGATAATGTGCCGGGAAGGTCTTTTCCTGTACCGCACCTTTTAAGATACCAATGGTTTTGCCTGAAAGATCGCTGTCAGCGGTAATATCCCCTGCCTTGTCCTTTCCTACCAGCACAACCTGTACAGATTTATGATATGGCTTTGTAAAAGACGCATTCTCAGCACGCTCTTCTGAGTATGCAAGTCCCGGAAGGAAATCTACCTTACCGGTCGCCAACGCCGGAAGCAGTCCGTCAAAAGACATATCAGAAACTTCAAACTCAACCCCCAGTTCATCAGCGATTGCCTGTCCAAGCTCAATATCAAAGCCTACAATTTCATCTTTTCCGTCAATCGTCTTATGGAACTCGAAAGGTGCATAGGTTGCATTCACGCCCATGACAATTTTTCCTTCTTTTTTAATTTTTGCCATAGTTTCACCCATCTCGGTCCCGGTATCCTCTCCATCATCGGCCTCACTTTCCGTCTTTGTTCCGGCATCTTCTGACCCGCCGTCATCTTTCGCCTCCTGACTGCAGGCTGCCAGAGAAAACACCATAACGATCACTAACAGTAATGTGGTTAATCTTTCGATTCTTTTTTTCATTGTCTGATTCCTCCTTAAAATTATTCTTCTGATCCAGGGTAACCATCCCTGCCTACCGGGAAGCCTTCTGAGGCAAACTTGATCCACAGATAGTGAATTCCTCTGCCGCCGACAGGCCTAGCGCTGTTGACTGCGCCCTTCGGAATGAAGATCACATCTCCACTCTTTGCCTCACCTTCTTTTCCATCAACAATATATTTAAAATGTGACCCCGGTAGTACGTAATTCCACTGATGCAGATGTTCGTTGGCATGCTTTCCTACAAATGCCTCTTCGCCCTCTCCGTCATCCATGCCTACAAACCATCTGCCAAAGGCAGTATCAAGGACCAGTCTGCGGCTTTCAATTAAAGAACCAATCTTTCCCGTGTAATACTCCGTGAACCGAAAACACTCTGATCTTCTCCGCATATTCGGCAGAATGATATGATAATCAATGAATTCCTTTTCATCATATGCGTTCATCACGCCTACGATATGGACAAACACCAAATCTTCTTTTCCTGCTTCAATCCAAAATGCTTCTTTGTCATAATTAGGAATAAAAATCCCCTGTTCATCAATATTCCACGCCCTGTTCTTTGTAGCAACATAGCCGGTCGCGTTCACAAAGAAAAACATCTGCATCCGGTCTTTCAGCCCATAGAGCTCAGGCTCATATCTTGAACCAGCCTTCAGTACGCACTCATACAACTTAAGATCCGGGTGTGTTCCCGCCGCCATTTCACGCCTTGTAAGTCCTTCTGTTCTTTTCATCTCAACCATTTATATTTCCTCCCATGCTCTGTTTAATTCAAACCATACATAATTAATAAATCCGTTCTCGCCGCATTCCGAACCATGAGATGTCCCATGGGGAGTAAATGATATGTCGCCTTCATTTACCGGAATCTTATTTCCTCCTGCCACATAGGTGAACTTGGAACCGTCAATCATAAAATACCACTGCTCCAGCGTCGGGTGTGTATGCTGCCCGATAAAATCAGGACCCGCCCCGATATTCCAGCCCATCGTATATCTCCCCAGATGCCTTCCGGCAACAATACTGTGGGAAACTACTTTAGAACCTGACTCCTGTGTGAATCTCTCCGTATATTCTATAGATTCCTTAAGCCTTACGAATCTTGGCAGGATATACTGGCAATTCTTCATCTGCCTGTGATCGATCTCTGTCATAGGGCCGGTGATCCTGATAAAATTAAGATCTTTGTCGGCCGCTGTGACCGCTACCTTCTCTCTGTCAAAATCCGGTATAAACACCGCCTGATCATCAATCGAATAAATTTTTTTATCACTCCTGACGATCCCGGATCTGCTTGTAAAAAAGAGAAGCTGCATCCGGTCTTCTTCTGCATATGTCTCTATTTCAATCGTATTTCCCGACTTAAGACAACATTTGCAGATTCTGATACCCGGACAGGTGTCAGACAGTATCTCTGTCTCTGCATATCCGTCTGTGAAATCAAACTTCACATCTTCCTTTTTGATAATTTTAATTTCCTGCATCGTTACTTCCTTTCTCCTTATGTGAATTTTAATAATGCATCTATATTCCTTCTGTCTGCCGCCATGGGATCTTCATAATATCTTCTTGCCGTAATCTCCAGTCCCAGAATTCCTTCATAGTGATACTCTTTTAAAATCTCAAGCCAGCTTTCGAGGTCACTTGTTCCATCTCCCCATACCAAATGTCCATAAGGATTCCCATCTATAAAATGAGTATTGACAATATCTTTTCCAAAAGCTTCAAACCACTGCCTTGGCGTCTCGCCTGCAACCCCCATAGCTGTTGTATCAATCATGAGTTTAAGCGCCGGATGATTCACCTCTTCAAAAAGCTTTTTCGTATTTTCCAGATCGTAGGCCAACTGCGATTCGGCCCTCCGAAGAGATTCCATCGTCAGAACAATTCCTTCTTTTTCTGCTGCTTGACATAATCTGACGATCATATCCTTTGAGCGCTTCCATGCCTCCTGCCTGTCCTCGTTCCAATAGCCCCAGCCGGAATTCATAGACATCATGCCCGCACCAAGCTCTGCCGCTGCCTTGATTCCGTTCACGTAATACTGATACACTCTTTCTCTCTGAGATACTGGCTGCATCCCCATCTGATATCCATATGTACCGCTGGAAGCAGTAAAACACCCGATCTTCAGACCATGCCGGGAAGCTTTTCTTCGGATTTCCCTGCAGTTACTATAAGTCAGGTAATCCAGATAAAAATGAGGTGCGCCTCCCCACAAAGCAACCGTTTCGTAACCGCACATTTCCATGGAATCCATAAAATAATCCAGTGAATAGTTATAATAGTGGCAATTCATGCCTGCAATCTGTTCTTTTCTTAAAAGCCCCATAATCCCATCTCACCTCTTTACCCGTCTGAATAATGCCATGTCAAAATCCTGCGGTTTGTCCAGATAACGATCATCTATCGGTAAGAAAAGAAGCTTTCCCTCAAAAGTATCTGTTTTCTGTTCAGCCTGATAAGCCTTATAGCTCTCCAGATCCGCAAAACGTATTCCGCATATCTCACCCGGAAACGTATCCATCCACTGCGTGAGTGTCTCGCCCGCGGCTTTTATTCCGTCATAGTTTATGTTAAAAAGAAGATTTTCATCCTCAATAAGATCAGACAATTGCTTCGCCTCAGACAATCGGGAAAGAAAACCTTCATAGTAAGGACTTTCAGTCTCCACAGCAATCACTACACCTTTTTCTCTGCCATATGCGCTGATCTTTTTCAGATTACTTACCACTCTCCCGAAAATCTCCTTCTGATCCCGATCCCGAAAGCCGCCTGTCACATTCGTGTTAAGCTGGCTTACCCCAATCCGGGCCGCATAATCAATGCAGTTTCGATATGCTTTCACACTTTTTTCATTCCATTCATCATCCATATAACAAAGTCCGTATCTGAATGACAATGTCTCCGGATGTACTGCGGCAATTTTTACAGCATACTTTTCTGACAGTTCTTTCACCTTGTCAAAGTCATCAATCACTGCATGATCAATAAAAATGTGCGGAGTCCCAAGATAGAATTCTATCTGTCTGACGCCTGCTTTTGCAGCATGTTCAAAAAAAAATTCCGTGTCATAATAAAAATAATGCACATTTGAGCATACGATTCTGTCTGTAATCTCCGCCATCTCACACCTCGTCCCATGCCCGGTTCAGTTCAAACCAGACATAATTGATAAATCCATCCTCCTTACAGGTCGAGCCATGGGATGTCCCGTGAGGCGTAAAAGATACATCTCCTTCTTTTACCGCCATAGATTTATCTCCAGCATCATAAGTGAAATCTGCTCCCCCAAGCATAAAATACCACTGTTCCAAAGACGGATGCGTATGCTGGCCGACAAAATCCGGCCCCTTTCCGATTACCCAGCCCATCGTATATCTCCCCAAATGCCTGCCCGCAATCACACTGTGCTGCTTTACCTTTGCGCCCGATTCTTGTGTAAATCTCTCCGTATATTGTATTGCTTCACTGAATTTAACAAACCTCGGAAGAACATACTGGCAATGATCCATCTGCCTTCGGTCCGTATCATTCATCGGTCCGGTAATATGAATAAATTCCATATCCTCATCCCCCGCAGTAATTTTTAGCCTGTCGCGGTCAAAATCAGGAATGAACACGCTCTGCTCATCAATAACAAAAATTTTCTTACCTGCTTTTATCATTCCATTTCCAGATGTAAAAGTAAAAATCTGCATTCTGTCTTCAAAACTGTACGTCTCAAAATCCTTTGCAGCGCCTGCCTTCAAAGTACAAAGTTCAATCGATACCTCAGGGCAGGTTTCTTCCAAGATCCGAACGGTACAAAAGCCATCCGTGAACTCCTTTTTCAGGTTTTCGTTTTTAAAAATAGATATGTTGCTCATTTTCTTCCTCCATGTTAATATACTATTAATATATTTGTGATATATCACAAGCAGCCTACTACTTTATGCTAATATATACATAAAGTCAACCAATTTAAGGAGATTTTCTATGACACACAAAACCGGACTTTCCACCATTGCATATCAGCAAATCAAATCTCTGATTCTTGAAAACAAACTGCAGCCCGGCCAATTTGTAAATGAGTCCCAGCTTCAGGAAATATTAGGCTTAGGTCGGACGCCCGTACGCGAAGCTATTCTGCAGCTTGCAGAAAATGAACTGATTACCGTCCATCCCCGCAAAGGTATTGAGATATCCAGAATATCTCCCAAATCTATTCACGACATTTTTGAAGTGCGCATTCTGATTGAACCCGAGATCCTCCGCGCTAACTTTAACAAATTAGACAAAGACCAGCTTATAAGCTTTCGGATTTCATTCCAAAAGGCTGCCGCCTCCGATAAGTTATCCCTGCCGGAATGCATCCGTCTGGCTGATCTGGACAATCAGTTTCACCTTGCCCTCGTATCCTCCATGGGAAACCAGTATGCCACACGGCTAATGAATACCTTTGTAGACAAACTTACGATCATCCGTTCAACTGTCAGCATCCAATCCGACGGCCGCCTATCTGTCAGCAACAATGAACATATCGAAATCATTAATTCCATTCTTGCCGGTAATATTGACGAAGCCTGCACGCAATTAAAAAGACATCTGACAATCTCCTATGGCGAAGCAGTTAAAACGCTTATGAGCACTTATTGACCGCTCATCTTTTTGTTGTTCCTCTCGGAATATAATCCGTTGACAAAACCGTCTTTTGCACTGCCTCCTGACCTTCCAGAAGACGCATAAGTGACGACACAGTATTAATGCACAGCAATTCACACTTATTATCAATGGACGAGAGCTCCGGACTGCTGCAAATAGACAGCACCGAATTATTACAACCGATAACCGCCAATTCTTCAGGTATTTTAATCCCTGTCTCCTTGGCAAACTTCATCGCGCCAATCGCTAATTCATCATCGCAGGCAAGAACACCGTCAAAAGCATGTCCTTCTTTGTAGTAAGAGATAAGCTGCCGCTTAATCTGCCCCATCTTTCCATTACACTGCAAAATTAATGATTCATCCAATTCTGCCTGACAATTCTTCAATGCATCGCAATATCCTTTGTACTTTAAATTACGGCTGTATGATATCTCTCGATATAAAAATAAAATCTTCCTGCAGCCTTTCTCGTATAATTCCACCGCCGCATCATAGAAAGCACTGTAATCATCCGATAAATTGCAATATATATTATCACTTTTTATATATCCATTCAGCAGCATAACCGGAATATGCCGCGAAACATCAATGATATACTGATTTTTTGACAGTGTGCTCTCAATATACTGAGAGCCTGCCAAAATCACCGCGTCCACCCGCCGTCCTTCCATAGCTTTCATACACCGTACTTTTGTCTTGTAATCATCTCCTGTACAGTTCAAAATCGTGTTGAACCCATTCTGGCGTAAATTTTTTTCCAAAAAAGAAACCGCGTTAGCCAGATAAATATCCGCCACATCTGCACATAGAATCCCAATCGTTCTCATCGAACCGCTTCCCAAACCTCTGGCATAGGCATTCGGCTCATATCCGCTCTCTTTGATGACTGCCAATACCCGTTCTCTTGTCTTTTGGCTTACTTTCGGACTGTCATTGAGAACTCTGGAAACTGTCGCAATCGAAACTCCCGCCTTTTTTGAAATATCGTATATAGTATGCTGCTTTTCTTTTTCATTCATTTTGTGTAAACGCTTTCATCTTTTTTACTACATTAACATATAGTTATTTATTTGTCAAGTTTTTTCTTATAATAGACTATAGTTTAATCATAATTTGCAAAAATTATAATTTTTTTACAAGCACTCATTTTGTGTAAACGCTTACATTTTATTCCAAAAAAAGTTCCTTCTGATATACACTTACATATCAGAAGGAACTTTTCATACAGCATATGCCAATGGCCATGTACTTAAAATGTCAGGCAGACTAATTTTTATGCCGCTTACAGCGGTATATTC
>ERZ778514.694-NODE-694-length-28835-cov-5.706046_pt1 | contig 28835 bp, 25 predicted proteins | sample MGYA00510344_ERZ778514 | MGnify/ENA primary metagenome ERZ778514 (study PRJEB29527, sample SAMN07138968) | mouse gut metagenome | material: feces | host: mouse | place: China:Nanjing | collected 2016-01-25 ...
GGCGCTATGCAGGATGATGTAAATGTGATGGATCTCGTCATTGCTATGGGAGCATGTACGAATTCCGGTTATGGGGAGCAGTATCAGATTCCGGGCGCGTTCGCGCCGATCGCTGACTACGGGCTTTTAGAAAGAGCGGTCAGGGCAGCAAGAGACAAGGGCGCGAATGTGAAGGTAGGAAACGTACTGTCCTCAGATGTGTTCTATCATGACAGGGAGGATTTTAATGACCGGTTTAGACGCATGGGGGTATTAGCTGTTGAGATGGAAGCGGCAGCACTTTACATGAATGCGGCGAGGGCAGGAAAGAAGGCGCTGTGTATCCTTACTATTTCTGACCATCTGTACAAGGAAGCATCTCTTAGCGCGAAGGAGCGGGAGACAGGATTTCATCAGATGATGGAGACTGCGCTCGAGATCGCGTAACAGGTCATTGAGGGGGACTTCAGCATATACTTTGCGCCGCAGCGTACAAAAGGAGAGGTGGTTTCCGTGAAAAAAATCAGCATCAGTAATGAGCTGATCTATGTACTGGCAGTGATCGTGCTGTCATTTGCGACAGCTATGCTGGCAGCAGCTGATCTTGGGATGTCTATGGTAGTAGCTCCGGCTTATATCGTCAGTCTTAAGGTCAAAGCTTTGACTTTCGGACAGGCAGAATATATTGTACAGGGGATGCTGTTCATACTTTTTTGTGTCCTGATGAAGAAGGTGAGGAGATTGTATTTCTTTTCTTTTGTGTCGGGGCTTATTTACGGCGCGGTTCTTGACTTTTGGCGGATGGTGATCCCGCATTTTGATCCGGAACGGTTTGCGCCGGGTTCTCTGCCGCTTTCTATCCGCATTGTATACTTCGTTGTGGGATTTTTACTGAATTCGCTGGGTGTTGCGCTTTATTTTAAGACGTATTTTTATCCGCAGGTGTATGAGTTTTTTGTAAAGGGGATCAGCAGACAGTTTAAGATCGCACTGCCTAAGTTTAAGATCAGGTTTGATATGACATGTCTTGTGATTGCCATAGTATTGTCTTTTTCATTATTTTACGGACTTGTGGGAATCGGTGCGGGGACGGTGGTGCTGGCTTTCGGCAATGGAGCGCTGATTGGGTTTTACGGACAATGGATGGATAGACATCTGGATACATGGGACAGATGGGAGAGGTTGTCAGAAAGGTTTGAGAATGGATTTTCTTTAAAGTAAGATATTGGTTGAAGATATTTTGTGATCATGGGGACAGGAGGGAAATTATGATACAAGAAATGATAAAAGAGGCGTTTGGAGCACTTAAGTATTCTTACTCTCCCTACTCTCATTTTAAGGTGGCGGCAGCGCTGCTTACAAAGAGCGGGAAGATCTATACCGGATGCAATATTGAGAACGCTGCGTACTCGCCTTCAAATTGCGCGGAGCGGACGGCGGTTTTCAAGGCAGTGAGCGAAGGAGATAGGCTTTTTAAATCTATCTGCATTGTCAATGAGGATGCGAAAGGCAATCACGATTACTGCCCGCCCTGCGGGGTGTGCAGGCAAACGCTGATGGAATTTGTCGATCCGAAGAAGTTTCAGGTGATTCTGGCAAAGAGTGAAAATGAGTATAAGATATATACGCTTAACGATCTCCTGCCGCTAGGGTTTGGACCGGAGAATCTTTAAAAGAGGTCAGAGGCAAAGTTTTATTGGAACAGAATAAAACTTTGCCTCTTTTTTACTGTTATATTGGTTTCGCAGATTCTCCTAATCTGCGAAATTGAAACAAATAGTTTATTAATACATATTTATATCGACATTACTCTATCACATCTTAATCTAAATAACAATGCTTTTTTCGAAATTAATTACATGCCAAATTATTCAAGTATTCAGAAAAAGACTGATATAATGATGAAAAAATGCTATTTTTATTGCAAAGAGTAACCCTGAAAATATTTTATGGTCAATTTCTGGGTCAGAATCACACAAACAAAAGATGGAGGATTATTATGGCGAGACACGGAGAAAACATAAGGAAAAGAAAAGACGGACGTTGGGAGGGGCGCTTTATGGTATACAGCGAAGCAAGAGACAAAAAGATTTACCGTTCTGTTTACGCCCAGACGTATGATGAGGTACGAAAAAAACTAGACGTACAAAAAAATCTTTTGACAAATGCTGCTTTAGGAACAGAAAGCAGCATTCATTTATATAATGTTAAGTTATCTGATACGGCAGAGGAGTGGCTTGAGGACATAAATAACAGCCGGAAAGCTTCAACTTATATAAAGTACAGCGCGATTTATTATAACCATATTAAAAAATATTTTGAGAATGCCACACTTGCAGAGATAACAGATATGTTTGGAGAGAAAAAGAACTTTGACCACTTATCTGACAGTGTCTGTAAGAGTATTTATTGTGTGCTGAATCAGATTTTAAAGTTTGCGGCGCGAAAATATTCTGTTACAATGCCTGTCCTAAAAAAAAACCACTTCTGCTGTACGGAATAAAGCTGTGAAGACCTTTACCCTGAATGAGCAGAAAAAGCTGATGTTGATACTTTTTAAAGAGATGGATCTTTTTAAAAAGGCAGTTTTGCTTTGTCTTCTTACAGGGCTCAGGCTTGGAGAGATCTGCGCTTTGAAATGGTCCGATATTGATCCGGAAAACAAGATTCTCACAGTCAACAGCACTGTACAGCGTCTTTATACCGAAGGATATAAGACGACGACAGTTTTAACAGAGACAGTACCTAAAAGTGAATGTTCCAGACGGGAAATCCCTCTGTCTGACACAGTGTTAGAAATTTTCGCGACTTTTACAGACAATACAAAATATGTATTTGGCGGGGATAAGCCATTAGAACCGAGAACCTTGCAGTACCAGTTCAAAAAGATATTGAAAGATGCGGAACTCCCCGACAAAAATTTTCATATTCTCAGGCATACTTTTTCTACTAATTGTATTGAAGAAGGTATTGATGTAAAAAGCCTTAGTGAGATGCTGGGGCATTCAGATGTGCAGATCACTTTGAACCGTTATGTACATCCTTCCATGGATACCAAACGTCAATATATGAATGAACTTTCTAAGTTTTATGGTCAGATTTGTGGTCAGACCGAAAAAAAACTTCCTGTTTCTCAACAATAAAACCCATTTTCGCAGATTAGGAGAATCCACGAAATCTTCAATGACATCTTATATGGAAAATATATATGTGCTTGAGGATTATACCGCATTAAAAATATGGATATCAGGAGACTGACAGGACAGATGGATGAAAAATGTGGTGAAAATGAAGAAACCATCAGAAGCAGTATGTAAGATCGTATGCCAGCACAGCAAAGGCACTATCCGGACAGAAGATATGGAAAAGCTCCGGGAGATTGCCCTTGACTGCAGGAAAGTCAAAAATTATGTATATGACCGCTTCGGCGGGATCGGGAGTCTTTCAAAACTCTATCCGGGATATACTATCCAGAATGAAATGACGGCCTCAGGTCTTCGGGGTGAACTTGACCTGCCGTCCGTATATTTTTATCTGGCAGTGTTTGATGCCCTCGGGGATATCAAGAGCCAGTGGACGCGCACGAAATCAAAGATATCCGGACTGATCGGGGAAAACAAGAACCTGACGGCAGACGAGAAGCATTATCTGAGGTACCTGCTGAAGGTGAACAATGCGTTTGTCGCAGTGCTGGAAGGTGAGCCTGTGGAACTGGAAAGCGGGCTGCAAAAGACATATGACGAGGTATCAGAGGGTGTTGATACAGGGAAACTGCACCGCTATCTGCGCAGGCAGGTAAGAAAATACCACATAAAGCCTCATACAGACAGGGCGGAAGGGTTTTCATCTTCAGGGAAGGCTTACCGCTATGGGGACCACGGGATCTATCTGGCGGCAAAAGAAAGGCGCAAGCGCATATTTGTTGAACTGACGGACGGGAACCAGTATGGGAGCCAGATCTATATTAAGCTGTACCCTGAGGAGGGGAAGGCAGATATCCATGTTCCGGTGAAAGTGTCGGTTCGTTCCCATAGTGACTATGTGAATGAGATCGGTCTGGCGCCGGGGATGTACAGTATGCTGACGACAGATAAAAAGCACCGGTACGGAGAAAGGCTCGGGGAGTACCAGACCGGGTATTCGGACTGGGTGAGGGAACAGACCGCAGGCTATCAGCGCGGCCGGAAGGACAATCCGGGGAGAAAGAAGTACGAGGCGAAAAAGAGAAGGTACAAAGAGCAGATACACAGCTATATCAACTGTGAATTAAACCGCCTGTTAAGGACAGAAAAACCGCGGACCATCTATATCGCGAAGCTTCCAAGACCGCAGGCGGCGGGGAGGAGCCGGAGGATCAACGGCTATGTATCCATGTGGCAGAGGGGCTACATCCGGAAGCGGCTGGAGCAAAAATGCAAGGAGCAGTCGGTAGAGCTTGTAGAGGTCCTTGGGAAAGGGATAAGCAGCGAGTGCAGCATGTGCGGCAGGGAAGGGAGCAGGAGAGAGGGAATGTTTACCTGCGGTTACTGCGGCTATTATGGGGATGAGAAAGAAAATAGCGCAAAGAACGCGCTGAAACGCGGACTTGCCGGTCAGATCGTCCATTGAGGCATAGATGTCTGGCTAAGCGGCAGAAAAGATAAAAAAGGGATCATAAGAACAGCGGTCCAGATAAATAACGGCGAGAGCCGGGATTTTACCGGAAGGACTGGGCGGCGGGTTCATGATATAAAAAGGGGTGAAGACCCTGCTGTCAGGAACAGCCTGCCAGTACGGCCTTAGAAGGCGGGAAGTATTTCCGCGGATTGGGTAGGCCAGGACCCTGTGAACACAAAGGAAGTGATGTAGCGGGGAGCGAAGCGGGAAGTATTTTCGCATCATCTAAGGCGAACAGCCAATAAGATGACCAATATACCTTATTATTTAATAAATAAAAGCAACGCAGAGGAATAGGACATGAGAAGAGCGCAGAAAAGACAGGCCGAAGATTTCCTGAAGGTGCTAGAGGAAGCACATGAAGAGATCCGGGCCGCAATAGAAAACAGGAATTATTCTGGGGCTTTGGGACTTCTTGAGGACTGCCAGCAGGGAGCGATCACTCTGGGGGAGATGATAGAGGCAGCGGAGGGGGAAGGGTGCGCGGTCATTTTACTTTTGGAGAAATACTGTGAACTGGTGTACCAGTGCCATGAAAAGATCATGCAGGGGGAAACCGGGAATGGGAATAAAGTGTATAAGCTTTTGCGTTCATATCTTAGAAAGATTGAGAGCAGTATAAAAAATGACATAAAAGAGAGGATGGAGGCTGTCTTTCTCCCGTACAAGGCATCTATGTGGGACAGTCTGGAAAGTGTGTGGAAAGCGGCGGATGAGGACCCGGACTGCGACGCTTATGTGATCCCGATTCCTTATTATGACAGGAAATCAGACGGGAGCTTTGGGAAAATGCATTATGAGGGAGACCAGTATCCGGAGTATGTGCCGGTTACGTGGTACGGGGATTATGATATTGAGGGTAGAAAGCCGGATATGATATTCATACATAATCCATATGATAATACAAACTTTGTGACAAGTGTGCATCCGGACTTTTATTCAGAGAGATTAAAGCAGTTAACGGAGAAACTCATATATATTCCTTATTTTATATTGAAAGAAGTTGATCCCGAGGATAAAGCGGCTGTTGACAGAACGGCTCAATTTTGCGTATGCCCTGGTGTATTTAATGCGGATAAGGTGATAGTGCAATCAGAAGATATGCGCCAGGTATATATTAAAGTGCTGGCAGAGTATACAAAAGAATGCGGATATACGAGGAAAGAATGGGAAGAGAGGATACTGGGACTTGGTTCTCCGAAAGTTGACAAAATATCAAATATAAAAAAAGAAGATTTAAAGCTGCCTAAGGAATGGCATAAGATAATAAAAAAAACGGACGGAAACCGTAAGAAGGTTGTATTTTATAATACGAGCGTGGGAGCGCTGCTTAAGTATGATGAAAAGATGCTGAAAAAGATAAAAGCAGTCTTTAAAAAATTTGAAAAAAGCAAAGACGAAGTGGCACTGCTGTGGCGGCCCCATCCACTTATGAAAGCAACGATAAAAAGCATGAGGCCGCAGCTTTGGGCAGAGTATGAAAGAATCGTAGAAGAGTATAAAGAGGCAGGGTGGGGGATCTATGACGACTCGGCGGATATGGACCGGGCGGTTGTTGTGAGTGATATGTATTATGGAGATAAGAGCAGTATCGTACAGCTATATCATTATATTGGGAAACCGGTGATGATACAATCTGATTTTACCGGGATCTAGATGGATGATAAGCTGTCTGTTTTGGAGGAAAGAGATGGAATATATTGCTTTTGAAAAAAAGGTTCGGATCGTATTTGTATTTCAGGTAGCTTCATTTTGGACGTCATGGGAAAAATTGTATCAATCTTGCTTAGAAGATGAGAGATTTGAAGTGAAATTGATGTGGATTGATGATATATCAGGCGATGTTGCCCAAATGGCGTCAGGAGAAGAATTTCTGATAAAAAGAAATATTGAGTATGATGTTTTTGACTATGAGAAAATTATGCGGTTTCAGCCGCATTATATGGTATATCAGACTCCGTATGATAAGGGACACAGGCCAATCAGTACGTGGTCGTCCAGATTCAGGAGGAGTGGAATACGTATTATATACATACCGTATGGGATTGAGATATCGGATACCCGAGAGTCCAGATATAAGCATTTTGCGCTTCCTGTTGTGATAAATGCATTTCGGATTTACGTGATCTCCCAGGAAATGAAAAAAGAATATGAAAAATACTGTATTAATTCTAAGGCAGTGCTTGATATGGGGCTGCCGCGGTTTGATGTGTTAAAGGATAAAGAGAAATTTGCGTTGAGCGAGACATTGATCAACCGGATCAATAATCGGAAGGTAATCTTATGGAAAACACATTTTCCTAAAATATTTATAGAAAATGAGATAAAAAAACAGGCGACCCCGAAACTGGAGGAATATATAAAGTTTGTTGACTTTATCAGAGAAACTCCGGATTTGTTCTTTATCTTTATGCCTCATCCGAAGTTCGTTGATGAAACGATAGACGAGAGTCTGAGAATGCTGGCTAAGACTCTTATCGAAAAGCTTGAAAAATTGGAAAATGTCTATATTGATACAAAAGATGATTACAGATATTCTCTTATGAATTCAGATGCCATCATTGTGGACAGAAGTGCGGTGATGGTAGAGGCAGGAGCAGTCGGCGTACCTGTGCTGTATATGTATAACTCGGATTATAGTGAGCCAATGACCCCTCCGATCCAGAAACTGCTGGATAGTTATTATCAGGGAGAAACAGCCGAAGAAATGAAAAAGTTCTGCATTGCCTGCTTATCTGATTTAGATGAAAGAAAAGAAGAAAGGGAAAAGGTATTTGCGGAGTGTGTCCCATATTTTGATGGGAAGTGTGCACAGCGTATTAAAGAGGAGCTTTTGGAGGAGGTACAGAAAGAGCATAAAAATGAAATTGTAGAAAGATTTACAGAGAATGCGGAGATATTTATGTTTGGAACCGGAGGTATATCCCGGTATTGTATGGATATATATTATGAAACCAAAGAGAAAAGCAATTTAAATGTCCATGTTAAAGGCTTTATTGATAATGATAAAAAGAAGCAGAAAGAATACCGTTATGGGAAACCAATCATTGCTCCAGATGAGATCAACCAAAAGCAATTTGATTATATTGTAATTGGGTCAAATGAATATGTCACGGAAATTTATACGCAATTAACAAAAGATCTGGGAGTTCCAAAAGAAAAGATTCTTTCTTTTGATCAGTTTCTGACATTGACGGCATTTCCAGAACATTTGAGAAATAAATACCAATACAAGGAGATAAGATCATGAAAGATCATTGCCCCAAATTTAAGATTGGTTGTATGGAAGGCGGGAAAATCTGGTTTGTACCATTTACAGTGGGAGCTGTTTTTGAATTAGACGTAAAAAGTGAAAGTGTAAATTTCTTGTCAATGCTGCCTGTAAAAAAATATGTTAATTTAACGGAAGGCACTATGTTAAAGCATGAAAATAAAATTTATTTGGCGCCTTGCATGGGAGAAGACTTTTTGATCTACGATATAAGAGAAAATCAGTTTACAAAGATCCAATGTGAAAGGGGCGGGACATATAAATTCCACAGCGGGTTTTATGGGAATAAGAATATTTATTTTATCGGCCAGGAGCAGGCGTTGATTGCCCGGTATGACTTGGAAAAAGAGAGAGTTTATTATATAGACGAGTTTCAGAAGGAACCGGCTTGTAAAAGAGATTCTGGAAGCATCAACTGGTCGAAAGGCGGTGCTTGTATGAATGACATGCATTTGCTGATTCCCAATCTGATCAATTCATGTGTTTTAAATTATAATGTGCAGGAAAATAGTTATATTGTGCATGATTTTGAGATCCATAGCAAATCTATTTGCGCTATTACATATGCGAACCATGCTTACTGGCTGTTTCCTGAGTCGGGAAATACGATTTTGCGTTGGGATTTAAAAAATGATGCTGTACGGCATATAAGGGTCGGAACTAGGTTTGCTTTAACCGCTTTTATGCATTCTTATATCTGGAACGGAAATATTATTTTGATCGATCATCAGTTTTTGGATGTTTATTTTTGGGATACGGAAAGAGAAACCATGAAGTACCTGCCTGTGAAAGAAAAACTTAAGATTGAGCCTCGTGCGAAGGGACTGACAGTCAGGTGGAGTTATATATGGGATTCGAAAATATATCTGAATATTATGCAAAAAGATTTTTTGGTTGAATATGATCTGGCGTCTGACATAGTAAAAGAGATCAGTATGAATCTGTCTAAAGAAAGCCAGACGAGATATATAGAGGAATTTCAAAAGATGAAAGGCAGAGAGGTTCCTGACACTATTCCATACATATCTGTTATATCTCTTTTAGAAGAACAGACTAATCTTACAGATAAGTGTATGTATGATGAAAATATTGGAAGGAAGATATTCTGGAGAATTTCTAATTAACATTAAGAAAGGATAACAAAATATGCAGATTATTATTTACGGAGCAGGAGGAAACTGCAAACATGTAATGGATAAGGAGGAGGTAAGACAAAATAATATACTATGCATCGCGGATAAAGATATTAAAAAAAGCGGAATGAATATCAATGGTATTGATGTGGTTTTGCCAGAACAAATCAAAGGATATGAGTATGACTTTATTCTGGTAACCGTTAACAGGAAGCTTGGTAAAATAAAAAAAGAGCTGGCAGAAATAGGGATTCCAGAAGATAAGGTTATATATTGGAAGGACTATGTAAAGGTATCGCCGAGAAATATCGGGACAATGACAGCAGACTGGAGCAAGGGGTTAAGAGCTGGTGATGTTTATGGGGAATTATGCAGTCATTTGGAAGAATTAAATGATATGGAAGCAGAATTTCTTACAGGCAGACATAAACGCTCCTTCAAATGGCTTCACTATTTTGAAATATATAACAGACATTTGTCAAAGTATATAGGAAAAGATATTACAATTATGGAGATCGGCATAGATAAAGGAGGCTCTCTGCAGATATGGAAAAAAATATTTGGACCTAAGGCAAAAATCATAGGTATAGATATAGAGCCTTCATGCAAAGAGATAGAAGATGAACAAATTGAGGTGTACATTGGCGATCAGGCAGACAGAGACTTTTGGAAACGGATCAAAGCCAAGATTCCTAAGGTAGATATCCTGATTGACGACGGCGGACACTATATGGAACAGCAGATTGTCACATTTGAAGAAATGTTTCCTCATATAAAGGATGATGGAGTGTATTTATGCGAGGATACGGGAACTTCTTATGACAGCAGGAAATACGACTCAGGCTATAAAAAGGAAAATACTTTTATTGAGTATTCTAAAAATTTTATAGATTATATCCATGCATGGTTTGCGACAGGTCAGGAGCTGCAGGTTAACGAGTATACAAGAAGTATGCATTCTCTACACTATTACTTTGGAGTGCTCATTGTTGAGAAAAAAGTCATGTATCCGCCGATGGATATGGAAGTATGCAACACAGACGAAGAGAAATACGCTCTATGTCATTTCCATGAAATTTTGTAGAAACTCAATAAAAAGGATTACGGGGGAAGAGATGGAAAAAGTAATATTATTCGGATTATCTCATGAGGCTAAGCGTTTGTTTCAGATATATGGGAATGAGAACAATCAGTTTGACCTGAACAAATGGGTGATAGCGATAGCAGATAATAACAAAGATCTATGGGACACGGCATTTAACGAAAAAATGATAATAAATCCACAGAAGATCATGGACTATGATTATGACAAGATTGTTGTCTGCCTAAGTGGAACCCATGCTGAGAATGTCAGAAAACAGTTGGTTTGTCAATACAAGATTGAGGAAAGCAAAGTTTCTTATCTACATGAATATTTAACATTGCCTCAGGAAAAGATTGATGGCTGCAAGCTCCTTGTTGATAGAAAATCAGCTTTATCCTGTTTGGAAAAAAATCTGGTGGTGGCGGAAGTCGGCGTTGCATTTGGAGGATTCACAAGAAAACTGCTGGACATTATGAAGCCGCGGAAATTTTATGCGATTGATTATTTCTTTGCGGATAATCCGTATTTGATAAATTGTGGTGGAATGTGGAATAACCCAAAATTCAGGGGGGAGGGTCTTACCTTACTAGAATTTTATAAGAAAAGATTCCAAAAAGAGGAAGAAAACGGAATTTTGGAAGTTAAAGAAGGTTATTCATGGGAGGTATTAGAAAAATTTGAAGATGATACATTTGACTATATCTATCTGGATGCCGCTCATGATTTTGAAAGTGTATCAAAAGATATCAATGTAATAAAGAAAAAGATAAAAACCGGTGGGATTGTGCAGTTTAATGACTATGGCTTTATACATGCTGATAGTAAAGAGTGCTGCGGAGTACTGCCGGCTGTAAATAAATTTTTATGGGAAGCAAAGTGTGAAGTATTATACTATTGTATTAATGGGAACGGATTAGATGATCTGGTTGTCAGGATAGATAAATAGGAGGAACATGGGATGATTATCACGAAAACTCCTTTTCGTGTAAGTTTTTGCGGCGGCGGAAGCGATATGGCAGATTTTTACAGAGAATACGGCGGATGTGTGCTCAGCACGACCATTAACAGATATATGTATCTGACGGTACATCCTTACTTTGATGAGAATAAAACGGCGCTTAAGTATTCACAAAATGAGATCGTTGATAACATTGGAGATATCAGACATTCTATTTTTCACTGTGTTTTGAATGAACAAAAGATTAGCGGCGTAGAGATATCCAGCACAGCGGATGTGCCGAGTGGAACAGGTCTCGGTTCATCCAGCTCTTTTACAGTAGGGCTTATCCATACACTTGCCTGTTACAGAGGAAAGTATATGTCAAAGTCCAGACTGGCACAAGAGGCGTGCAAAGTGGAGATAGAGAAGCTGGGCGCGCCGATCGGAAAACAGGATCAGTATGCCGCGGCTTTCGGCGGGCTTAATTATATCACTTTTCATAAGGATGATACGGTTTGCGTTGAGCCGGTCATAACTAAGGGAGACACACTGCGGCGGCTTCAGGAAAATCTCGTTATGTTTTATACCGGGCTGACACATGACGCCAATAAGATCCTTGCGGAGCAGAAGAAAAATATTATTGATAAGGCGGATAAATTTAGGAATCTGGTTTGTATGTGCGAGCTGGCGAAAGACATGAAGAAATCCCTGGAAGAAAATGATATCGCTGACTTTGGCGCTATTCTGAATGAAAGCTGGATGAAAAAGCGCGAGCTGGCAGGAAATATTACAAATCCGCGGATTGATGAATTATATGAGACGGCCCTTCATGAAGGAGCGGGAGGCGGAAAGCTCCTTGGAGCGGGAGGCGGAGGTTTTCTTCTCTTTTACTGCCCCAGGGAAAAGCAGACTCATCTGCAGGAAAAATTGGGGCTTAGGCTCTTTCCTTTTAAATTTGAACATGACGGTAGTTCAGTCGTACATATTGGAGATAAGTATTGGGAGGATGCGTAGGTGAAAGCGTTAGTGATAGGAGGAGCAGGCTTTATCGGAAGTCATTTATGCGAGGCGCTCTTAGCGGAAGGCAGCAGGGTAGTGTGTGTTGATGATTTTTCTCTTGGAACAGCGGATAATATCAGTCATTTATCAGAAGATACAGATTTTATACTGTATGAGAAAGATGCGTCTGTTTTAAAAAATCTGGAAGGGGTGTTTGAAAAAGAACATCCGGATTATGTGTTTCATCTGGCAGCGAATTCGGACATACAAGCGAGTGCTTTAAATCCGGAGGTAGAATACAAGAATACATATACAACAACCTTTCAGATTTTGTGCTGTATGAGAAAATTTAAAATTAAGAAGTTGTTTTTTGCATCGACATCGGCAGTATATGGGGATAAAAAAGATGTAATACTGGATGAAAATACATCGGCACTGTCTCCTGTTTCTTATTATGGAGCCGCGAAGCTTGGAAGCGAAGCATTAATCAGCGCTTTTTCTTATATGAATGATATGGAAACGCTTATTTTCCGGTTCCCCAATGTCATCGGACCGAAGCTTACACACGGAGTGATATATGACTTTTTGAGGAAATTGGAAAAGGATCCCCAAAGACTTCAGATTTTGGGCAACGGAGAACAGACAAAACCGTATATCTATGTCAGTGATCTGATTGACGCAATTATGCTGCTTAAAGATAGAGGTGAAAGGAATCCTGCGCTGTATAATGTAGGAACAAAGGGAGCTACAAGCGTTACTGCTATCGCGGATATCGTGTGCGGCGAGCTTGGATTGTCCGATGTGCAGTATGATTATACAGGAGGGCAGGGCGGATGGAAAGGCGATGTGCCAAAGTTCAGGTACTGCACAGATAAGATCCAAAGTATGGGATGGAGCGCGAAATATTCATCCGATGAGGCTGTCCGCAAGGCGGTAAAAAATAATATAAAAAGGTGAAGTTATGCCAGATATGTATATAGGTGTGATTCAGGCGGGAGGATTAGGCACCCGCATGAGAGAGCTTACAAAAAATAATATACCCAAGCCGATGATTTCTTTGAACGGTAAACCGATGCTCCAATGGCAGATAGAAAGTGCAGTCCGGTATGGAGTCAATGAATTTGTGATCATTGTGGGGCATCTGGGAGAGAAGATCAGAGAATATTTTGGGGACGGTTCATTTATGGGAGTGCGTATTTCATATATAACAGAAAATGAACCGTTAGGCTCGGCGGGGGCGTTGTATTATTTAAAAGACCGCATTTGTTCGGAGAATTTTTTGTTTATATTCGGTGATATCATGTTTGATATTGACTGGAAACGGATGATGAAGTTCCATGAAAATCATGGCGGCATGGTTACAGTCCTAGTCCATCCGAATTCACATCCGTATGATTCAGATCTGCTTGTCTTAGATGAGGACAGCCGGTTGACAGAGATTGACTTTAAAGGAAAAGAACGTGATTACTGGTATGAAAATTGTGTAAATGCAGGAATATGCATACTAAACAGAAATATACTTGACGGATTTGAAAAGCCTGGAAAAGCGGATTTTGAAAAGGATGTACTCCTGCCGGAAATATACCGCAAATCAGTGTATGGATATCATACAACGGAGTACGTAAAGGATGCGGGCACTTTGGACAGGTTCAGGGAAGTATGCGCAGAACAGGAGAAAGGAATCTGGCAGAAGAGGTGTCTTGAAAATAAACAGAAGTGCATTTTTATAGACAGGGACGGTACGATCAATAAGTTTCGTGGATTGATCAGCCATGAAGATGAATTTGAACTGGAAGAACATGTGGTAGAGGCATTGAGACTGATCCATTCATCAGGATATCTTGCTATTGTGATAACGAACCAGCCTGTTGTGGCGAGAGGAATGTGCGGGATAGAAGATGTGAACAGGATTCACCGGAAGCTTCAGACGCTTTTGGGCAGACAGGGAGCATATGTGGATGATATTGCCTTTTGCCCCCATCATCCGGATAAGGGATACGCAGGTGAGAACCCTGCCTATAAGATTTCCTGCAACTGCAGAAAACCGTCTACAGGATTGATAGATGACATGGCGGAAAAATACAATATTGATCTGGAAAATTCATGGATGACAGGGGACAGTACTGTTGATATCCAGACAGGGGTAAATGCAGGTATGCATACGGCGCTGGTTAAGACAGGACAAGCAGGAGCGGATGAAAAATACGCGGTTCTGCCGGAAATAACAGGGGAAGATCTGCTGGACATAGTCAGGCAGATCATTAATATTGACAGAGGAACTATAGAAAATGATTGATTACAGAGAAAAGATCAGCAAATACATAGATGTGGAAAAAGAAGTGCTGGATGCGCTTTCAACGGACGATATCAGTGAAGTGATGAATGTGCTGGAAAATGCCAGATTGAGCCAAAAAAGGATATTTATATGTGGGAATGGAGGCAGTGCTTCTACAGCGGCTCATCTGGAGTGTGATTTCAATAAAGGTATCAGCTATAATCAGGATATAAAGTATGATATAGAGTGTATCAGCGACAATATGCCCATGATGATGGCAATTGCCAATGATATCGGGTATGAAAATGTATTTGTGGTGCCGCTTAAGAACAAGTTGAAAAAGGGAGATATTGTCATTGGGATATCCGGAAGCGGAAATTCAGAAAATATAGTCCGCGCGCTTGAATACGCAAATACTTTAGGGGCAGACACGATTGCGTTTACAGGTTACAGCGGAGGAAGGCTGAAAGAAATATCCAAGTACAATGTCCATGTGGCTATAGATAATATGCAGATTGTGGAAGATGTCCATCTGATCTTAAATCATATGATGATGTTTATATTATCCGGAATGAAGGGATGCTAAAGAATGTTATTTGATTTTTGGCGGCATAAATACAACAGATGCGGTCCGCGGGAAAAGGTCAGGATCGCTGTTATGTATCAGGTGGCTTCCTACTGGCCTTCTATAGAAAGTTTTTATCGTGCGTGTGTAGATGATGATAGTGTAGACATCCGGATATTTTTTGTCAATGAATTATCTGTGGAAAGTGCGCAGATAGAAAAAACAGATGTTTTTTTGACAGAAAAGGGAATCCCTTTTTTTGTTTATTCGGAAAAAGAACTTAAAAATTTCCATCCGCATGCTGCGCTCTACCAGCCCCCATATGATGTTTCATATCGCAATCCTTCGGCGTTGTCCGTCCATTTGCGGGAAATGGGTATAAGAATAGTGTATATTCCTTATGGTATAGAAATTTCAGATACAGAAGACGCGCGTTTTAATCATTTTCATACGTTTGTGGTAAGAAATGCGTGGCGGATCTATACGTTCTCAGAAGTCATGCTGGAGGATTATAAAAAGTACTGTCCAAACAGACAGGCGGTGCGTGCGCTCGGCATACCGAAGTTTGATTCTATTGTACATAGAAATGAGATAGGCAGTTCAGATCATTTTCAGATGGCAGGCGGCAGGAGGATCATACTCTGGAAGATGCATTTTCCGAAACTGATCTACGACAACAATCAGAAAAAACAGGTTACGCCTTATATTGAAGAATATTTAAGATTTGCAGGACAGATAGAAGATTATGACGATCTGTTTTTTGTTGTGATGCCGCATCCTATGTTTTTTTCTCAGACGATCAGCCCGGAGTTGTCAAAAAAAGCGGAAAAGCTGTTTTGGCAGTTAAGGGGAAAGAAAAATGTATATATTGACGACAGGGCAGACTATAGAATCTCTTTATACCATGCGGATGCTGTGATCATTGACAGGAGCGCGGTTATGGTGGAGGCCGGATTTTTAGATATTCCCGTACTGTATATGAAAAACCCTGATTATGAAGAACCTTTGACGAAAGCGGTAAAAGAACTGGCGGACTCATATGAGCAGGGTACTTCCTGTGCAGACATCCAAAAGTTCTTAGATAAGTTCTGTGATCAGGAGCTTGGACCTGTGATCGGGCGGATAAAAAAAGCGAGGCTGCAGGTTTTGCCGCCTGAAGCGGGGATGAGCGGTGAGAAGATTTTGGCAGATATAAAAGGCGGCGTCAGGAATCCGGAAAAAAAGAAAATAAATATTTCCTTTTTTGGAGCCAGTTTTATCTGCAGACATTATATAGAGAAATTAAAGATAAAAAATAATGCGGATTTTAAAATTGTCTGTCTGTCAGACAATGACAGCAAAAAATGGGGATCAGAACAAGAAAGCATTGAGATCGTCGCTCCAGAAAAAATGAAAGAGAAAGAGATAGATCTGATCGTAATTACTTCAGAGCAATATTATATGCCTATTAAGCGGCAGCTGGTATACGAACTTCACATGGACGAAGAAAAGATTTTGAGGCTTGATTATTTTGCGGAGATGTATATGAGGGATTATATGCAGAATGCAGGGTATGAGGATATATGATACTAAAAAACAGCAGGTATTCTGAACTGGCAGAGAAAATTAAAACAGAGAACAAAAGAATCGTGATATACGGCGCCGGCATGATAGGGCAGATCGTGGTCCCATATTTTATACAGACATTCGGACTGGAAAGATACGTGGAATGTTATGTTGATATGGACAGGCGCAAACAAGGGGAGACTGTGCGGATCGGCGGTCATACATATAAAATATTATCTTCGGACTATCTGAAGGCGCCGGCTAAAAGCAGGCTCCTTCTTGTTACAAACAGTAAGTTTTTTTCGATCATAAGATTTTTAGATGACATCCGTACCCTTGATCTGACAGAGTGTTATATCATCCCGCTGATCCAGATTTTAGAGTCAGAAAATAAAGAGACTGTCACGGTCAGTAAACTGACCAGTGAACAGATGATTCCCCGGAAAATACATTATTGCTGGTTCGGGAGAAAAGAAATGCCGGATTTTCTTGCGGACTGCGTAAAGACATGGAAAAAGTACTGTCCGGATTATGAGATCATCTGCTGGAATGAAGATAATTATGATGTGGATAGGATCCCTTTTGCAGGAGAAGCATATCGGCAGAAAAAGTACGGATTTGTAACAGATGCTGCGCGGCTGGATATCTTATATGAATATGGAGGTATCTATATGGATACAGACGTGAGTCTTCTGAAAAACCTGGATACACTTTTATATCAGCCTGCTTTTACAGGAGTTGAAAAGTGGGGGAATATTAATACAGGGGGCATGGCGGGGGCCATGCCAAGGCATCCGATGATAAAGGAGATGTTGGAATATCGAAAGCAGTTTCATTTTTTGATGGAAGATGGAAGCCTGAATATGGAAACAAATGGAATGTATGAAACGGTTCCATTTATAAGACATGGAATGAAAATCAGCAACGAATTGCAGTATGTTAACAATGTAACTGTGTATCCTTCCAGTGTATTCCATCCGTATGATTATATGAGCTGTGAAAAAAAGATTCAAAAATCTACTTTTTCAGTCCATCACTTTTATGGAGGCTGGATGGATGGATCAGACTTTGAGGAACGCAGCAGTACACAGAAGAAATATCATGAGATATTAAAAAGGACAAAAGACGAATGCTGAAAAATGATTTTATATAACGCCGTAAAAGGAGAACAGATTGATGACTTTTGAATTAATGGCCTCTATGATGTGTGCCAACTACGGGAGCCTGGAAAAAGAAGTGCATGATCTTGAAACAGGCGGTATTGATTCTTTTCATATTGATATAATGGACGGACGTTATGTCCCGAATTTTGCCATGTCATTAAACGACATGCGCTACATAGCCGGCATATCAAAAAAGCCGCTGGATGTTCATTTGATGATCGAACACCCCAGCAACAACATAGGGCTGTTCCTTTCAAACCTCCGGAAAGGGGATACGGTCTATATCCACCCGGAAGCGGAATACCACCCTTCTACAACCTTGCAGAGGATCATAGATGCGGGCATGATCCCGGGGATCGCCGTTAATCCGGGGACTTCTGTCGAGACAGTGTTTGAGATGCTCAGGATCGTAAAGAAGGTTCTTGTCATGTCGGTAAATCCGGGGAATGCAGGACAGATGTATCTTCCATATGTCGGAAAGAAGATCACGAAGCTGCTCTCCATCAAGGAAGACATGGACTTTGAGCTGTACTGGGACGGAGCCTGCAGCGCAGGGAGGATCAAGGAGTATGCCCCAAGGGGAGTAAAGGGCTTTGTGCTGGGAACGACCCTTCTGTTCGGCAAGGACAGACCTTACAAAGAGACATTAAGGAACATCCGTGAGTTGAAGTTCTGAAGCTTTTAGAGGAATTAAAGGACAGGAGTTAAAGGATGAACGCAGCAATCTTATTATCCGGCGGAATAGGACACCGTATGGGATTATCTGTACCAAAACAGTATATAAGGGTATCAGGTCAGATGCTGATCACTTATTGTCTGGAAACTATGCTCTGCCATCCTATGATAGACGCGGTGCAGATCGTGGCGGAGGAAGAGTGGAGAGAAGCGGTTTTGGCAGATGTAAGGGAAAGGGGTCTGGATACAGGAAAGATCCGTGGCTTTTCCGTACCGGGGAGTGAGCGGCAGTCCTCTGTGTTTCATGGGCTCAGGGATTTGAAGGCCTGGGGTGCCGGAAGGGAGTCATTAAAGGACAGTGTGCTGATCCATGATGCCGTGCGCCCGAACCTGTCTGCAGAGCAGATCACAGCCTGTTTTGCTGCTTTGAGGGGGCATGAAGGAGTCCTGCCGGTACTTCCCATGAAGGACACGGTGTACTTAAGCAGCGGGGGAGGGCGGATCTCAAAGCTGCTTGAGAGGGAAAAGGTGTTTGCGGGACAGGCTCCGGAAGTATTTGACTTTGAAAAATACTATGAGGCAAATGTAAGGCTTTTTCCGGACGGCCTGCAAAAGATCAGGGGATCAACGGAACCGGCGGTTCTGGCAGGGATGGATGTGATAATGATCCCTGGGGATGAGAAGAATTATAAGATCACGACAAAAGGGGACCTGGAACGATTCAGGAAAGAGAAAGAAGAAAGAGGAACCGGAGGAGCCAGATGAAAGCATATGTGCTGCAGGATATAGGAGATATGAGGCTGAAAGAAGTGAAAAAGCCTGTGCCGGGGGAAGGGGAAGTGATAGTGCGGGTAAGGGCAAGCGGGATCTGCGGCTCTGACATACCAAGGATCTATGCGGACGGAGCCCATAAGATGCCCGTGATCCCCGGACATGAATTTTCCGGAGAGGTGACAGAGGTTGGGAGGAAAGCGGATGAAAGGCTTCTGTATAAAAGAGTGGGAGTATTCCCCTTAATTCCCTGCGGAAGGTGCGCTGCGTGCAGGAAGGGAAAGTACGAATTGTGCAGGGATTACAGCTATCTGGGTTCGAGAAGGGACGGAGGCTTTGCGGAATACGCGGCGGTGCCTGCCGCGAACGTAACCGTACTGCCGGATAGTGTAACCTATGAAGAGGCGGCAATGCTGGAGCCGATGGCGGTGGCGGTACATGCCATGAGAAGGGTGCTGCCCTGCAGGGAGGACAGGAAGGAGAGAGTGGCAGTCTGCGGGCTTGGGAGTATCGGCCTTTTGCTTGTGATGTTTCTAAAGGAGGCGGGATATCAGGATATCTATGTGATCGGAAACAAGGATTACCAGAGGGAGTGTGTGAAAAAGGCGGGAGTAATGGAAAACAGCTTTTGCGACAGCAGGAAAGAGAATGTAAGGGAATGGCTGATGGAGCGTACAGACGGCGGGGGAGCCGATGTATTTTTTGAGTGTGTGGGAAAGAATGAGACGGTCTCACAGGCAATAGACCTGACAGGAGCAGCGGGGAGTGTGTGCCTTGTGGGGAATCCATACGGGGACATGGTGTTAAAAAAGGGAGTGTACTGGAAGATACTCAGAAACCAGCTTACGGTTACCGGGACATGGAATTCATCGTTTACCGGGGATGAGGGGGACGACTGGAATTATGTGATAAAAAGGCTTAAAGAAAAAAGGATTGATGCCGCGGGCCTGATCGTTCACCGTTTTCCTCTGGAGGGGCTTACAGAGGGATTTGGGATCATGAAAGATAAAACAGAAGATTATATAAAGATCATGGGAATATTTGGGTATTAAATAGAACTTACGAGTAAGAAAAGATTTCCGGCAGGCTGCGTGATATCTGCTGGAAATCTTTTCTTTTCCGTCAGTTTCAGGTATATACGTTGTGAATATCTATCAAGAATTCAGCAAATTACAGTCTTGAAACATGCCATAAAATAAGATATGATAAAAAACATAGGTTTTTGGCGAAGGAAGGAAGATGGATATGAATCTGAATATTGGAGTTATAAGAGGCGACGGGATCGGACCAGAGATTGTTACGGAAGCAATGAAAGTTCTTGACCGGACAGCTGAAATTTATGGACATACTTGTGATTATACACAGCTTCTTCTTGGAGGAGCGTCAATTGATGCACATGGAGTGCCGCTCACAGATGAGACTGTAGAAAAGGCAAAGAAATGCAGTGCCGTACTGATGGGTTCTATCGGCGGGGATGCGAAGGTTTCGCCGTGGTATAAGCTGGAGCCGTCAAAGAGACCGGAAGCGGGGCTTCTTGGTATCCGAAAAGCGCTGAATCTGTTTGCGAATTTAAGGCCGGCCATTCTCTATGATGAATTAAAGGGCGCCTGTCCGTTAAAGGAGGAGATTACCGAAGGCGGCTTTGATCTTATGATCATGAGGGAGCTGACGGGCGGACTGTATTTTGGAGAGAGGAAAACAGTGGAAGAAAACGGTGTGATGACTGCCTACGATTCCCTTACATATAATGAAAATGAGATCAGAAGAATCGCGGTCCGCGCGTTTGATATTGCCATGAAGCGCGGGAAAAAGGTGACAAGCGTTGATAAGGCTAATGTGCTGGATTCTTCAAGGCTGTGGAGAAAGGTAGTGGAGGAAGTCGCGAAAGATTATCCGGAAGTGGCATTAGAGCATATGCTGGTGGATAATTGTGCTATGCAGCTTGTGAAAGATCCGAAGCAGTTTGACGTAGTTCTGACGGAGAATATGTTTGGGGATATCCTTTCAGATGAGGCCAGTATGGTGACAGGCTCTATCGGAATGCTTGCAAGTGCAAGCCTGAATGAAACAAAATTTGGTCTCTATGAGCCAAGCGGCGGTTCTGCGCCGGATATTGCGGGAAAAGGGATCGCCAATCCGATCGCGACCATTTTATCAGCAGCTATGATGTTAAGGTTCAGCTTTGATCTTGACAAAGAAGCAGATGCTATAGAGGAAGCCGTTGCGAGAGTGTTAAGAGAAGGCTACAGGACGATTGATATCATGTCGGAAGGCAAGACACAGATCGGTACAGAAAAGATGGGAGACCTGATCGCATCATATATTGAATGTTTTTAGGATTGCGGGAGCATGTAATGCGGAGCAATCCGTAGGCATCAAGCGAAGATTTAAGTATATTGGTTCAGGAGGAAACGAACATGAAAAGTGATACAGTTACAAAAGGAAAACAGCAGGCTCCCCACCGTTCATTATTTAATGCGCTGGGGCTTACAAAGGAAGAGATGGAACGTCCTTTAGTGGGAATCGTAAGTTCCTATAATGAGATCGTGCCGGGGCATATGAATCTGGATAAAATAGTGAACGCAGTAAAGCAGGGGGTTGCCATGGCGGGCGGTACACCTATCGTATTCCCGGCGATCGCAGTCTGCGACGGGATCGCTATGGGACATATCGGTATGAAATATTCTCTCGTAACGAGGGATCTGATCGCGGACTCTACGGAGTCTATGGCGCTGGCGCACCAGTTTGACGCGCTTGTTATGGTGCCTAACTGCGATAAGAACGTACCGGGTCTTTTGATGGCGGCGGCAAGGATCAATGTGCCTACCGTATTCGTCAGCGGCGGTCCGATGCTCGCAGGGCGGGTACAAGGGAAAAAGACCAGCCTTTCCAGTATGTTTGAGGCAGTAGGAGCGAACGCGGCGGGAACTTTATCTGACGAAGGCCTGCTGGAGTTTGAAAATAAGACGTGTCCGACATGCGGGTCGTGCTCCGGTATGTATACAGCTAACAGTATGAACTGCCTGACAGAGGTACTTGGTATGGGGCTTGGCGGGAATGGTACGATTCCGGCGGTCTATTCTGAGAGGATCCGTCTAGCGAAGCAGGCGGGTATGAAGGTTATGGAGATGTTAGAAAAGAACATCCGCCCGAGGGATATTATGACAGAAGATGCGATTCTGAATGCGCTGACGGTAGATATGGCTCTTGGCTGTTCCACGAACAGTATGCTTCACCTTCCTGCCATTGCCCATGAGATCGGTATGGATTTTGAGATTGATTTTGCCAACGGCATCAGCGAGAAGACGCCGAACCTGTGTCATCTGGCGCCGGCCGGTCCGACTTACATGGAAGACTTGAATGAAGCGGGCGGCGTGTATGCCGTCATGAACGAACTGAACAAAAAAGGTCTGCTGCACACAGAATGCATGACCGTGACAGGAAAAACCGTGGGAGAAAATATTAAAGATGCCGTTAACAGAAACCCCGAGGTTATCCGTCCGATCGATCATCCGTACTCAGAGACCGGCGGACTGGCGGTGCTTAAGGGTAATCTTGCGCCGGACGGCAGTGTTGTAAAGCGCTCTGCGGTTGTAGAAGAGATGCTTGTGCATGAAGGTCCGGCAAGGGTATTTGAGTGCGAGGAGGATGCCATTGATGCAATCAAAGGAGGCAGAATCGCGGCGGGAGACGTTGTTGTTATCCGCTATGAAGGTCCGAAAGGGGGACCTGGCATGCGGGAGATGCTGAATCCGACCTCTGCTATCGCGGGTATGGGGCTTGGCTCCAGTGTTGCGCTGATCACGGACGGACGCTTCAGCGGGGCATCAAGAGGCGCGTCCATCGGACATGTATCGCCGGAGGCGGCGGTAGGAGGTCCGATCGCACTGGTTGAAGAGGGAGATATCATCAGGATCGATATTCCGAACTTAAAGCTTGAGGTTGCTGTTTCTGATGAGGAGCTTGCGAGGAGGAAAGAAAACTGGCAGCCGAGAGAACCGAAGGTGACGAGCGGGTATCTTGCAAGATATGCTTCTATGGTGACATCCGGAAACCGCGGCGCTATCTTGGAGATTCCGAAAAAGTAGTTTACGAGGAAAGTTTTAAAACATTTTAGGAGATAAGGAGATTTTTGAAATATGCAGTTGACAGGTTCACAGATCGTTATCGAATGTCTGAAGGAACAGGGTGTTGACACCGTATTCGGATATCCGGGCGGTGCAATCCTCAATGTATATGATGAATTATATAAACACAGCGATGAGATCAATCATATTTTGACGTCCCATGAACAGGGAGCGGCCCATGCAGCGGACGGTTATGCGAGGGCGACAGGCAAAGTCGGCGTATGTTTTGCTACCAGCGGACCGGGGGCGACGAATCTGGTGACAGGTATCGCTACGGCATACATGGATTCTATCCCGGTTGTGGCGATTACCTGTAACGTAGGTGTATCGCTCCTTGGAAAGGATAGTTTTCAGGAGATTGATATTGCCGGTGTCACAATGCCGATTACAAAGCATAATTATATTGTAAAGGATGTAAAGAATCTGGCGGATACGATCCGCAAAGCATTTGTCATCGCGAAGTCGGGAAGGCCCGGGCCGGTACTCATAGATATCCCGAAGGATGTGACAGCGAACAAGGCGGAGTATCAGAAAGTAAAGCCGGGGCTCTGCCTTCCTTCCTGGGAGGTTAAGGAAGAAGAGATCTCTGGTGCCCTTAAGATGATCAAGGAGGCGAAGAAGCCGTATATCTTTGTGGGCGGCGGCGCCGTGCTCTCGGGAGCAAGCGAGGAGCTTTATACATTTGTGAAAAAGGTGGATGCGCCTGTGACGGACAGTCTGATGGGGAAAGGAGCATTTCCGGGGACGGATCGGCTGTATACGGGCATGCTTGGAATGCACGGGACGAAGACTTCTAATTATGGAGTCAGCGAATGCGACCTGCTGATTGTATTAGGGGCAAGATTCAGCGATCGTGTAACGGGAAATGCGAAGAAGTTTGCAAAAAATGCGAAGGTTCTTCAGATAGACGTCGATGCGGCGGAGATGAATAAGAATGTGCTCATTACCGAGGGCGTAGTAGGCGATCTGAAAGTGGTTCTCAGAATACTGAACGAGCGGTTGGAACAGCAGAGTCATCCGCAGTGGATCGAAAAAATCATGGACTATAAGGAGCGTTATCCTCTGAGTTATCACCCGGAGGAGCTTACCGGACCTTATGTTGTTGAGGAGATCTACCGTCAGACCGAAGGAAAGGCGATCATCGTCACCGAAGTAGGACAGCATCAGATGTGGGCGGCGCAGTATTATAAATATACGCAGCCAAGGACATTTCTGACCTCCGGAGGACTTGGGACGATGGGATATGGACTGGGGGCGTCGCTCGGTGCAAAGATGGGTATGCCCGGTAAGACCGTTGTCAATATCGCGGGAGACGGGTGCTTCCGTATGAATATGAATGAGATCGCCACCGCAGTGCGGCACAATATTCCGGTGATACAGGTAGTGATCAATAATCATGTGCTTGGTATGGTCCGCCAGTGGCAGAACCTTTTCTACGGACAGAGATATTCGGCAACGGTGCTGAATGATGCCGTAGATTTTGTAAAGCTTGCAGAAGCTATGGGGGCAAAAGGAATCCGGGCGGCAAGCCGCGAGGAATTCAAGGAAGCGTTTTCATGGGCTTTAACATTGGGAAAACCGGTTGTCATTGACTGTCAGATTGACTGCGACGATAAAGTGTGGCCGATGGTAGCGCCGGGAGCAGAGATCAGCGAAGCTTTTGATGAGAAGGATCTGGAGACAGAGAAAAAATAAATCGGGAACTGATAAGGAATGAAAGCTTGAAGATGGAGGAATTATGATTATGGGCAGAGTGTACAATTTCTCGGCGGGGCCGGCGGTTTTACCAGAGGAAGTATTAAAGGAAGCGGCACAGGAAATGTTAGATTACAACGGATCCGGGATGTCTGTGATGGAGATGAGTCACCGCCAGAAACCGTTTCAGGAGATTATCGAAGCAGCGGAGGCAGACATCCGGGAATTGATGAAGATTCCGGATAACTATAAAGTATTGTTTATTCAGGGAGGAGCTTCGACGCAGTTTGCCATGATTCCGATGAATTTGATGAAAAATGGCGTGGCGGATTACATTGTGACGGGACAGTTTGCCAAGAAAGCGTACAAAGAGGCGCAAAAATACGGAAAAGTAAATGTCTTGGCATCATCGGAGGATCAGACGTTCTCTTATATTCCGGATTGTACGGACCTGCCGGTATCTGAAGATGCAGATTATGTATATATCTGTGAGAATAATACAATCTATGGAACAAAATATAAAAAACTTCCGAATACAAAGGGCAAGCCGCTGGTAGCGGATGTATCCTCCTGTTTTCTGTCGGAGCCTGTCGATGTGTCAAAATACGGTCTGATCTACGGTGGAGTGCAGAAAAACGTAGGTCCTGCAGGAATGGCGATCGTGATCATCCGTGAGGACTTGATCCGTGAGGAAGTGTATCCGGGCACTCCGACTATGCTAATGTATAAAACCCATGCAGACGCAGGCTCTCTTTATAATACGCCGCCCGCATACAGCATCTATATCTGCGGAAAAGTGTTCAAATGGCTTAAAAAACAGGGCGGATTATCAGCCATGAAAGAGTATAATGAGAAGAAGGCGAAGATTCTCTATGACTATCTGGATGAGAGCAGATTGTTTCAGTCCGGTGTAAACAAGAAAGACCGTTCCCTTATGAATGTTACTTTTGTGACGGGAAGCGAAGAACTGGATGCCAGATTCGTGAAAGAAGCGAAGGAAGCAGGACTTTTAAGCCTTAAGGGGCACAGAAGTGTGGGAGGGATGCGCGCAAGTATTTACAATGCTATGCCGATAGAGGGTGTGGAGGCACTTGTGGCGTTTATGAAAAAGTTTGAGAAGGAGAATCTGTAATTATGTATAAATATCATTGTCTGAATCCGATTTCTGAAGTGGGTACAGAGCATTTTACGGAAGAATATGTGCCGGTCAGTACCGTGGATAAGGCGGATGCCATTCTTGTAAGAAGTGCGGTTATGCATGATATGGAATTTGGGAAGGATTTAAAAGCGATTGCGAGGGCAGGGGCGGGTGTGAACAATATACCGCTGGACAGATGCGCGGAGCAGGGAATCGTTGTCTTTAATACGCCGGGAGCGAATGCTAACGGAGTAAAGGAACTGGTTATCGCCGGAATGCTTCTGGCATCAAGAGATATTATCGGAGGTATCAACTGGGTACAGGAGAACGAGGAAGACGGCAATATAGCAAAGGCTGCAGAGAAGGCGAAGAAATCTTTTGCGGGATGCGAATTAGAGGGAAAGAAGCTTGGGGTGATCGGACTCGGCGCCATCGGCGTACTGGTTGCCAATGCAGCTACGAATCTGGGCATGGAAGTCTTCGGTTTTGATCCTTACGTGTCGGTTGAATCTGCATGGCGCTTATCCAGAAGTATCCGGCATGCGAAGACGGTGGATGAGATATACAGGGATTGCGACTACATCACGATTCATGTGCCTGCGATGGAGAGTACAAAAGGCATGATCGATAAGCATGCTATTGATCTGATGAAAAAGGATGTAGTAGTCTTGAATTTCGCGAGAAATGTCCTTGTTGATGAGGAGGCAATAGTTGATGCTCTGATCTCAGGCAAAGTTAAGCATTACGTGACAGATTTTCCGACACCGGAGATCGCAGGTGTAAAAGGAGCAATCGTTATCCCGCATCTGGGAGCGTCTACCGAGGAGTCGGAGGATAATTGCGCGAAGATGGCGGTCAAAGAGCTCCGCAGTTTCTTAGAGCACGGAAATATCCGTCATTCCGTCAACTATCCGGACTGTGATATGGGATACCGGGGAGAAAATACAAGAATTGTACTGCTGCATCACAATGTGCCGAACATGATCGGACAGTTTACAAAGATTTTAGCGAAAGATAATATGAATATTGCCGATATGACCAATAAAAGTAAAGGCGGATATGCATATACGATGATTGATATTGATTCACAGGTGCCGGACAGTGTGGCGAATGATCTTTGCGCGGTTAGTCATGTACTCCGGGTAAGAGTAATCCGGTAGTTTTTACATGCCTTAATGAAAGCATAATAATTGTAATAATTACGTCAGAAATATTCAATAATTATTAAGAAAAGTTTGATGACTGTTCATTGCGGATTTTGTCGAAGTAATGTATACTTGATTATGGTAATTTTATCAATACCAGTGGGGGATATTACGGATGACTGATAAAAGAACACGCAAGATATTGGAATTAAAAAAACGACGTATAAGGTTGAGAAGGTTGCATATTGCTCTTGCTCTATTTTGTGTATGTGCAGTTATATTTATAGCTTTTCAGATAGTCTCTTTTGTTCAGGATATGACAGCGGCGGCAGTGGAGCTTTCCGCTCAGGATGTGGAGATTCTGCAGGGAGAAAATATGCCGGCGCTTTTGGCAAAAGCAAAGCTTGTTAAGAGGGCCGATAAGGTACTGGATAAGAAAAGCAAATATACAGTATCAGATTTCGTGAATGATCTAAAGGGCGGCAAAGGGTATACTCTGGCATGTGAGGCGGATCCCAATGTGGAGGGTTCCTATCAGATTAAAGTAGTATTGGAAGATGCGATTGCCGGGAAGATTAGCAAGGATTGGAAGAAACGTCTGAAATTCACGGTAAAGGACGGACGTTTTGAAGTAAAGAATCCAATCGGTATGTGGGAAGGGGACAAGTTTAAAAAGTACGATAATTCCTATGTGAAAAGTGATTTTATCGAGTCAAAGGCGAATACTTACTATATCGGCGAGGACGGCATTAAAGTAACCGGCTGGCAGACAATTAAGAAAAAGCTTTATTATTTTGACAAAGACGGCGTCATGCTGAAAAATAAATGGAAGGATCAGAAAGACGACAGGTATTATCTTGGGAAGAATGGCGCGGCAGTAACGGGCTGGCAGAAGATCAAGAAGGAGACCTATTATTTTACTTCTGACGCGAAGATGGCGACAGGGGATATACATGTAGGATTAGTGCGCTGTTCCTTTGATGAAAATGGAAAGCTGCTGTCAAAGAAAAAGGCGCAGGTAGATCCGGATAAGCCGATGGTCGCTCTTACCTTCGACGACGGACCGGGAAAGCGGACCGGGGAGATTTTGGATGTCCTTGAAGAATACAATGCGCATGCGACATTCTTTATGCTTGGGCAGAAGGTGCCTTCTTTTGAGAAGGAGGTCAAGAAGATGAAGAAGATCGGGTGTGAGCTGGGAAGTCATTCTTATGATCATACAAACCTTGCGAAATTAGATGATAAAGGTATAAAAAAACAGATGTCGGATACAAACAAGAATCTGAAAAAGGCTTCAGGAAGTTTTGCATCCGTTATGCGCCCGCCTTATGGATCGATCAATGATGTAGTCAAAGCCAATGTGGGTTCTCCGATGATTTTGTGGAATATTGATACGTTGGATTGGAAAACCAGAAATGCTGAAAAGACAATTGAAACAGTGATGGATAAGGTGGAAGACGGAGATATTATTTTGCTTCATGATATCCATACGGAAACCGTGGATGCGGCTATCAGGCTGATTCCAATGCTGGAAGACGAAGGCTACCAGCTTGTGACGGTATCTGAGATGGCGGCGGCAAAAGGCGTTGAACTGAAGGATGGAGGAAAATATACAGACTTTACGAAGTAAGAAAGATATAAACGGCTGCTGTCAGGTAGAGACAGCAGCCGTTA
>ERZ778514.695-NODE-695-length-28832-cov-6.023178_pt1 | contig 28832 bp, 26 predicted proteins | sample MGYA00510344_ERZ778514 | MGnify/ENA primary metagenome ERZ778514 (study PRJEB29527, sample SAMN07138968) | mouse gut metagenome | material: feces | host: mouse | place: China:Nanjing | collected 2016-01-25 ...
CGAAGGGCGGATTTTGAATGTTTTGGAGGATTGCGAGAGCACGAAGTGCGAAGAAATCCGTAAGTATCATGCCCGAAGGAAGAGGAGCAGAGCGTAGTAAGGAGCGTGGATAGTGAATCAGAGAAAGAGAATCAGTCAGGTATTGTTTATTATTTTTCTGTGTGTATTCGTTTTATACATGGGAATCCATATGAATATCGGAATTTCTGATGAGATGGAGATGTATCTGGGCAGTGTCTTTTTGCGTCAGGCGGAAAAGACTTATCTGCCTGAGTTTTCGTATGCTTCGGAAGGGGGCGGCCCCCTTCCGGAGCAATGGGTGACAGAATGCGCCGCCTGTCTGCTCCCGCTCGGTACCTATGTCTCAGAGACGACGCCGTTAGACATGGAAGTGGAAGACAGCGCCACCTATGAGATGATTCTTAAGCAGCAGGCCAATGATGAGAACGCGGTGGATGAGAATGGAAATCTGATTGAGGATAAGACGGCCGAAGCCGAGAAGAAGCAGGTGCCCAAGGAAACGGCGAAACAGGTAGATACATCGAAAGAGAAGCTTTCGGATTTCGAGTATCTTGTCAGCAATTTTTACACGGTTGACGGCACCACTTCAGTCAGCGCAAAAGATCTGGATGCAAACAAGCTTCTGGCAAAGAGTATGAAGCTTGACAAAAAGAAGAAGGGGCCGAAGGTGCTGATCTATCACACCCATTCGCAGGAAGATTTTAAAGATTCTAAAAAAGGTGATCCGAATACAACGATTATGGGTATGGGCGCTTACCTTTCAAAGCTTTTGAATGATACATATGGAATTGAGACTATTCATCATGAAGGGGTATACGATCTAATCGACGGGGAAATGGACCGGAGCAAGGCATACCAGCTGGCAGAGAAGCAGGTGATAAAGATTTTAAAAGCGAATCCCAGCATTGAAGTTGTGATAGACCTTCACCGGGACGGAGTGGGAAGTTCCACGCATCTGGTGACGGATATCAATGGAAAACAGACGGCGCAGATTATGTTCTTTAACGGTATGAGCCGTACAAAGGCCAACGGTGACATTGCATATCTTCACAATCCATACATAGAAGACAATCTGGCATTTTCCCTGCAGATGCAGATTGCGGCTGCAAAGCTCTATCCGGGCTTTACAAGACATATTTACCTTAAGAGCTATCGGTATAATCTACATCTGAAGCCAAAGTCTCTCCTGATCGAAGCCGGGGCACAGACGAATACGGTGGAGGAGATGAGAAATGCTATGGAGGCTCTTGCAAAAGTATTGAACGAATGTGTAAATAAATAACGGAACACACCATGTAGTGTGAATCTTGAAAAAAATGTTTGCGCACTACTAGATTTTGTGCTAATATAGACAAAGTATGGATAAGTGCGTGAAAGGGTATGTTGAAATGGCGAAAAGAGATACATATGATGCAGGCAGCATCGCGGTGTTAGAGGGCTTGGAGGCGGTCAGGAAGCGCCCCGGCATGTATATAGGAAGCGTGTCAACGAAGGGGCTGAACCATCTGATTTATGAGATTGTAGATAATGCGGTGGATGAGCATTTGGCGGGCTTCTGCAGTGAGATAAGGGTTACTCTGGAGAAAGACGGATCGGCGACAGTCTCTGATAACGGGCGCGGCGTGCCGGTAGATCTTCATGCAAAGGGCGTATCCGCGGAGCGGGTTGTGTATACGACGCTGCATGCCGGAGGAAAGTTTGATGACTCTGCGTATAAGACCAGCGGAGGGCTTCACGGAGTAGGTTCCTCGGTTGTCAATGCATTGTCCGCCTATATGGATGTGCAGGTAAGCCGGGGCGGAGAGATCCACCACGACCGTTATGAACGGGGGATTCCGGTAGTTGAGCTTGCGGGCGGACTGCTCCCGGTAATCGGGAAGACGAAGAAGACGGGGACGAAGATTAATTTCCTGCCTGACGATACGATATTTGAAAAGACGAAGTTTCGGGCGGAAGAAGTCAAGAGCCGTATGCACGAGACAACGTATCTGAATCCCAGACTTACGATTATCTTTGAAGATCTTCGGGAGGATAAGCGGGAAAGAATCGTTTATCACGAGCCGGACGGGATTCTCGGATTTATCAGAGAACTGAATTCTAAGAAAGAGCCGGTACACGAACCGGTTTATTATAAAGGCGAGTCGGATGGAATCGAGGTGGAAGCGGCATTTCAGTATGTCAATGAGTTCCATGAAAATGTGCTTGGATTCTGCAACAATATCTACAATGGCGAGGGGGGCACCCATCTGACGGGTTTTAAGACTACATTTACCTCGGCCATCAACCAGTATGCCAGAGAGATTGGGATACTGAAGGAAAAGGATGCGAATTTTACGGGAGCGGATGTGAGAAACGGTATGACGGCCATTATCTCGATCAAGCATCCGGATCCCCGATTTGAGGGGCAGACGAAGACGAAGCTTGACAATCCGGATGCGGCGAAAGCTGTCAGCAAAGTGACGGGAGAGGAGATTGTCCGTTACTTTGACCGAAATCTTGAGAGTCTGAAGAAGGTGATCGGCTGTGCAGAGAAAGCGGCGAAGATCCGAAAGACCGAAGAGAGAGCAAAGACGAATCTTCTTACGAAGCAGAAATATTCTTTTGACAGCAACGGTAAGCTTGCTAATTGCGAGAGCCGGGACGCTGAGAAATGTGAGATTTTTATCGTGGAGGGAGACTCGGCGGGGGGCTCGGCAAAGACTGCCAGAGACCGGATGTATCAGGCGATTCTTCCGATCCGCGGGAAGATTCTGAATGTGGAGAAGGCGAGTATCGATAAAGTGCTTGCCAATGCAGAGATTAAGACGATGATCAATGCGTTTGGCTGCGGTTTCTCGGAAGGGTACGGCAATGATTTTGATATCAGCAAGCTCCGCTATGACAAGATCATCATTATGGCGGATGCAGATGTGGACGGCGCACATATTTCCACGTTACTTCTGACTCTGTTCTACCGTTTCATGCCGGAACTGATCTACGAGGGGCATGTGTATATCGCCATGCCTCCGCTCTATAAGGCCATGCCGAAGAAGGGCGAGGAGGAATACCTCTACGATGATAAGGCGCTTGAGAGATACAGAAAGAGCCACGACGGTCCTTTTACCTTACAGCGCTACAAAGGTCTTGGGGAGATGGATGCAGAGCAGCTTTGGGATACGACGCTGAACCCAAAGACAAGGATTCTTAAGCTTGTTGAGATCGAGGACGCAAGGATGGCGTCAGGTATTACGGAGATGCTGATGGGGACGGAGGTCCCGCCGAGACGTACGTTTATTTATGAAAATGCGACGGAGGCCGAATTGGATATTTAGCGGCGTAACTCTGCCTGATTAAGGAGAAAAGAATATGCAGGATTCACAGATTATCAGAACCGAATATTCGGAGGTAATGAAAAAATCATATATAGATTATGCTATGAGCGTTATCATCGCGAGGGCGCTGCCGGATGTGCGGGACGGCCTTAAGCCTGTGCAGCGGCGTACGCTTTATGATATGCATGAGCTTGGTATCCGGTATGATAAGCCTTACCGAAAATGTGCACGTATCGTGGGCGATACGATGGGTAAGTATCACCCTCACGGGGACAGCTCTATCTATGAAGCATTGGTTGTCATGGCGCAGGAATTTAAAAAAGGAATGATACTGGTAGACGGACACGGGAATTTCGGCTCGATCGAGGGGGACGGAGCGGCGGCCATGCGTTATACGGAGGCGCGTCTTGCGCGTCTTACGCAGGATGTCTATCTTGCGGATCTGGATAAGGACATCATCAATTTCCTGCCGAATTTTGATGAGACGGAAGAGGAGCCGGAGGTGCTTCCTGTACGAATTCCCAATCTCCTGATCAATGGCGCGGAGGGAATTGCCGTCGGTATGGCCACCAGTATTCCGACACACAACCTGTGTGAAGTCATTGATGCGGTCAAGGCATATATGAAGAACGACGAGATCAGTACAAAGCAGCTGATGAAATACATCAAAGGCCCTGATTTCCCTACAGGGGGAATCGTAGTGAACAAAGATGATCTTCTCAGTATCTATGAGAGCGGAACGGGTAAGATCAAGATACGCGGGAAGGTAGATGTGGAGGAGATGAAGGGCGGAAAGAAGCGCCTTGTCATCTCTGAGATACCCTATACGATGATTGGCGCCGGAATCGGAAAATTCTTAAACGATGTCTACGCCCTTGCGGAGACGAAGAAGACTTCTGACATCGTAGATATTTCCAACATGTCTTCTAAAGAAGGAATTCGTATCGTTATTGAACTGAAGCGCGGCGCGGATGTTTTAAATCTTACGAATATGCTCTATAAAAAGACCCGTCTTGAGGATACTTTCGGAGTGAATATGCTGGCAGTTGCGGGCGGAAGGCCGGAGACGATGGGACTTAAGAAGATTATCGAGCATCATGTGGATTTCCAGTTTGAGCTGGCGACGAGAAAATATAAGACGCTCCTTAAAAAAGAACAGGACAAGAAAGAGATTCAGGAAGGCCTTATGAAAGCCTGCGACGTCATCGACCTGATCATTGAGATCCTCAGGGGAAGCCGATCGGTGAAGGACGCAAAGGCATGTCTGACGGAAGGAAAGACAGAGAATATTAAGTTTAAGTCCGGTATCTCAAAGAAGATGGCGGCGATGCTTCGGTTTACGGACCGGCAGGCGCAGGCGATCTTGGACATGCGTCTTTATAAGCTGATCGGCCTTGAGATAGAAGCGCTTATGAAGGAGCATGAAGAAACATTAGCTCATATTGCAAAATATGAAGATATTCTGAATAACTATGATTCCATGGCGAATGTCATCATCGCGGATCTTGACAGGGTAAAGAAGGAATACGGCAGAAAACGCCGGACGGCGGTTGAGAACGCTGAGGAAGCGGTTTACGAGGAAAAGAAGATCGAAGAGCAGGAAATCGTATTTCTGATGGATCGTTTCGGATATGCGAAGACAATAGATACTGCTGCCTATGAGCGGAATAAGGAGGCGGCTGATTCGGAGAATAAGTACATATTGAGCTGTATGAATACCGGGAAATTGTGTGTGTTCACGAACACGGGAAAGATGCATCAGGTCAAGGTCTTAGACCTTCCGTTCGGAAAGTTTCGGGATAAGGGTATTCCGATAGACAATGTGAGCAACTATGACAGCACGAAAGAGCAGATCGTTTATCTTTGCGATGCGGAGCAGCTTCGGTTTGCAAAACTTCTTTTTGCCACAAAGCAGGGAATGTTAAAGAAAGTGGGGGGGACGGAATTTCAGGTTTCAAAGCGTACTATTGCAGCGACGAAGCTTTCGGAGGAGGACGAGGTGTCGGCGGTCGATGTGATTACGGATAATCTGCAGGTTGTGCTGCAGTCGAAGGACGGATATTTCTTGCGTTTTCCAGCGTCAGAAGTGCCGGAGAAGAAAAAGGGCGCTGTCGGCGTGCGGGGGATCAGACTGAAAAAGAAAGATGAACTTTTTAAGGTGCATCTATTTGAGGAAGGCATGGAATGTAAAGCAGCATATGGTGAGAAAGAGATTGTGTTAAACCGTCTGAAGACGGCGAAAAGAGACGGTATGGGTACAAAGCCGAGAGGATAAAAAGCGAGACCTGAAAGGATATTTTCAGGTCTCTTCCTGTATGCGCGGAATATGTTACCATTTATAGCATTAACTATGATAGTTTTGCAAAATAAGTTGTTGAGATTGATTTTTTTCTGTTATATCTATAGAATAGAGGTAAGACAATTAGAAATGGGGAGAACAATATGTTTCAAATCGTAGTTTTTGATGAAAGACGGAGCGGTGAGAGAACTAGGAAGATATTGGAACAGTATGCTCATAAGAACCAGATGTCTTTTCAAATTGAAACAATCTTTGAAGAACCGAAACTTTTGAAATTTGTTGAGGAACATCAGGATTTGGATGTGGTTTTTCTTGATATCCGCGTTGGTGAGAGTGTTGACGGGATTGACATTGCAAAGAAGATCAACATTCTTGCTCCGCGGGTAGCGATCGTATTCCTGACAGGGTATACGGATTATGCTACGGAGGTATATGATGCAAGGCAGTTATATTTTGCGAAAAAAGAAGAATTGGGGCAGAGTCTTGTAGGTATTTTTTCCAGACTGCATTCTGAGATTGCAAGACGTAACAGAGGTTTTGTTCATATACATGCAAAAGGGAAAGAACTCATTATCAGAGAAGAAGAGATTCTGTATATCGAGCGAAATGGGCGGACCACCCGGATACATTGCAAAAAAGACACGATAGACATCTCAGAAAAATTGTCCGAGTTGGAGAAGAAACTGAATCCGGTTATCTTCGTGCGTTGTCACAACAGCTTCATCGTAAACTTTATGGCCGTACGGGAATTTACCAGAACAGATTTTGTGCTGAATGATGAGAGTATTATCCCAATCAGCAGGTATAAGTTGAATGAGACAAGGGAACGGTTCTTTGTATGGTCAAAGCAGTATTTTTAGGCTGAAAAACTGAATAATGAAACTTTGGACGGGACTGGCGCAAAACGTCGGTCCCTTTTCATTGTTAAAAATTTATAAATGCTTAATTTTGTTTTAACATTTCCATTTTATGCTATAATCTGTTGTAGAAAAATTAGGGATGTGGTAATGTAAAGTGGGAATATTTTTACAATAGATTTTAACAAAGCATATAAAGGAGGACATGATGAGAAAAAGATTAGGCGTTATTATTTTATTGATGGCGGTAACCGCAGTTATATTTGGATGTTCCGGGAACACGTCATCAAAAAAAGAAGTGACGAAGGAAGATGATCCGGAGATGATATTTAAAGAAGCGGTTGAAAAGCTTGAGAAAGAGACGAAGAAAGCCATTGAGACGGAAAGTGTTACTTCTTATGATAATGAGATGGAAGATGAGGAAGTTTATACCTGTATCATCGATACTAAGAAAAATATTGTGGAACGGATTTCCGAGGATGTGTCGGAGGAGGCGGACTACTATTATTTTAATGTAAAGGAGAAGGACGGATACGGTGTTTATGTAAATGACAGGCTGACAGACGGAAAGTGGAAGCACTATAAAGAAGAGCTGGAGGGAGGCGATGAGAGCGAGTATGAGTATTGGCTTGGAGAATTCAACCCAGCTTATACGGAGGAAAAGGGATACAGCAATATTGTGTTCAGCAATGAAGGAGAAGACGAGCTAAACGGCGTAAAGACGGTCAAAATTAAGGTGACTGCCGATGAAGCTTATGATACTGGCGAGGAACTGGCTGAAGAGATGACCAGAAAGAGCGTACTGGAGGAGTATGAATGGAGTGAAGAAGAGGTAGAACTTGTTGACGGCTTTTCAGATATTCTTGATAACTATATTGCAGCCAGCAACCAGAGCGTGGGGGAGACGACGGTGAAGGCAGTCCTTACCGTGTGGATAGACGCAAAAGACCGGACGCTGCTTAAGAGCCGTTCGGAGACAAATATCGGCGACGCACAAGACGATGCGTCGAAAATGGCGGTGGAGACTTTTAACAACGAATATTGGAAAGTGGACATGATCCATCAGAGCATAAAAGACGGGATGTCGAAGGAAGAGGCTAAGAAGACACTGGAAGCGGATCTGAATGCTATGGAGGAGCCGGTAGAGACGGCCGGCGACGCCGAGGAGGCAGGAGAGGAATTTGACGGGGAAGAAGGCATCGATGATTTTGCGGCGGTTACAAAAATTGTTGTGACAAAGAACATTATGAGCGGAAAGGACTGCCCAAAGATGGATGAACTTCCAAAAGATTATGAAGAGATAAAACAGGCAGAATATTTTGAGGGAGGTTTTGCGCCTCTGGAAGAAGATGATTTTTTCCCGGAGGACGATGAATTTGACGATGAGGCTGAGTAAAGGAAAGACAGTAAAAAGGATACTGGCAGTGTTTTTGGCGCTGACAGTTCCGGCAGGTTCTGCATATGCAACGGAGCCGCAGAGCCCAAAGGAGAATATTATAAATGAGGGAGCGGCAGGGCAGGATGAGACGCCTGCCGGTGAAGAGGCGCCGCAGAAGCGGATGCGAGTGATAGAAGTTGAAGAAGAAGTGACAAAGGTGTGCGGAGAGATATTTCTTCTTGATGTAACATTGTCAGAGCGGCCAAAGGTCCTTGACGGGGAGGAGAACGAAACAGATGGCGGTGTGAAAACGGACGATGTCAAAGAAGAATCTGTGCAGGAAGAAGCGGAAGACACAGAAGATACAAAGGGAGCGGAAGATACAAAAGAAGCAAAAGACATAAAAGCGGAGGAAGACACAGAAGCAAAGCAGCAGGAGAGCGGGCCGGAAGAGGTCTTACAGTATGAATCTTCCAATACTGAAATTGCGGTTATTGAGGAAGGGGAATCCGGAGAGGTGCCCATCCGGGCAGTTGGAGTCGGCGACACAGTGATCACGATTACTGCGCCTGAGACTGAGCAGTACGAAAAAGCAAAAGCGCAGGTGCTCCTCCATGTCACAGCGGCTGAAATGGAGACTTTGGCGGACGCAGCAGATGCTGAGAATCCTGCGGAGCCTGCAGATGCGACAGATACAGAAAATACCGCGGAGCCTGCAGATGCGGCAGATACAGAAAATACCGCGGAGCCTGCAGATGCGACAGATACAGAAAATCCTGCAGAGACAGGAGAGCTTGCAGGGGCTGTCCCGCTGGAAGCGACGTCTCTGCTTCCGGCAAGCGCGCTGACCAGTGTCGAGAATGTGGCAGGCGGTATCAGTCTGAAATGGAGGAAGATTGAAAGCGCGAAGGGATATTGTCTGGAGAGAAGTACAACCGGAAGATCGCCGTGGAGCAAGGTGAAGACTGCCGCCAATGAAGATGATATTACTTTTATTGATACGCAGGTAACAGAAGGTTTGTCATACTATTACAGGGTGAGGGCGCTTGATGGTTCCGAAAAGAAAGGGCTGACCAGTGCCTCGAGGAAGATTGTCCGCATGGCGGCGCCGGCTCTAAGTGTCGGGGTCGCAGCGACAGGTACGGAACTGAAATGGAATAGGGTAAAGGGCTGCGGGGGATATTATGTATACCGCAGAAAGTCTTCGCAGAATAACTGGACAACGGTTTCTAAGATCACGCAGCCCGGCGAGATCACATGGCGCGATACAGCGGCGGGAAACGGCGCCGCCTATCTTTATTCCGTAAGGGCATATAAGGGAAATTCAATGAGTCCCTATTCGAAGACGAAAAGCTATGTAAGAGTGGCAACACCGTCTGTAAAAAGTTTTAAGAGAGTGTCATCCACAAAATTCAAGCTTACATGGAAAAGGAATACCTCTGCGACGGGGTATCAGATCCAGTATGCAAGGAACGGTATGTTTGTGGGCGCAAAGAAGGCGACAGTCAAGAATGCGAAAACCTCCAGTTATACGTTGTCAAAGCTTCAGAAAAAGCAGAATTATTATGCGAGGATCCGCGCTTATAAGAAAGTAGGAGGAAAGGTCTATTATTCCGGATGGAGCGCGGCAGGCAATGTGAAAAAAACAAGAACCACAAAAGCAACGCCGCTGTCAAAGAAGAAAAAGATATTCGAGATACGTACGTGGGCAAAGCAGAAGATGTATCAGTATGATACATTGCAGGGATCCTGTACGGACGGCACGTACGCTTATTATCTGCTGCACAATCGGAGAGTGCAGAAATGCAAGCTTGTGAAGGTGAAACGTTCCAGTTTGAAGGTCGTTAAGGTATCGGGTGCTCTGGACGTGGCGCATGGAAACGATATGACTTATGATAATCATAGAAAGCGTATTGTGATTGTCCACAGTACAGGCGCTGATCCAAAGAGACTCACATCTGTTGATCCGAAGACACTGAAAGTGACGGAAAGCAAGCATGTAAAGATACCGAAAAAGCTTGCGGGCGGCAGCGTGGCCGACGCAACAGGCGCTACGGCATTCAGCGGGATCGCATACGGCAGCGGCAGAAAGCAGTATGCGGTGCTGCTAAGCCATAATTATAATTTTGTGGTTCTGGATTCTGATCTGGATCCGGTGAGGTATGTGAAGGTCCGTAAGAAGAATAATTATGTTGTTCAGGGAATAGACGCTACCGACGATTACATTATGCTGGCTCAAAGTCCGAAAACTTCAAAACAAAAATATAATATCATTACGGTCTACGATTGGGACGGCAATTATATTTCCAAGATCAATGTAAAAAAAGGCTATGAAATAGAAAGTATTTATCATGTGGGAAGTAAGTACTATGCAGGATTTTATCGCTCTTACTATAAGACGTATTACAAAAATGTCGTCAAGAAGGTTGTAGTGGATGGGAAAGAGAAGAAGAAAAAGGTGAAAGTAAAGTACAGAAAATTTCAGAGGGATAATTACGTATACCAGATCAATGGGATATAAAGTAAAAAAAACGTAAAATCTCTTGATTTTCCAACGATACGGTGCTATACTGGTATACAGTTGCATAGGGAATTGGCAGAAGAGTGGACGGAAAGTTCACTCTTCTTTGCTGGTAAAGGTCTGTAACAAAAAATTCCATATGAAGAAAGGAAGCGTAATATTGTCGAAAAGGGAAGGCTACGAGCAAAAGACAGAAGAGATATTGATTCCCATCACCGAAGAATACGGTTATGAGCTGGTGGATGTGGAATATGTAAAGGAAGGCAGCACGTGGTATCTGCGGGCTTACATAGATAAGCCGGGAGGGATCAGCATTGACGACTGCGAGGCGGTCAGCAGAAGACTGTCAACCATTCTTGACGAGAAGGATTTTATTGATGACAGTTATATTTTGGAGGTCAGCTCTCCGGGACTGGGGCGTCCTCTGAAAAAGGAGAAGGATTTCAAACGGAGTCTGGGAGAAGAAGTAGAGATCCGGACCTACCGCATGATAGATAAGCAGAAAGAGTTTACCGGTGTTTTAAAGGATTATGACAAAGACAGCGTGACGGTGGTCTTTTGTGACGGAACTGAAAGGATATTTGATAAGGGCGACATTGCGCTTATTCGCCTTGCGTTTGATTTTTAATTTAGGAGGAGACAAAAATGAACACAGAATTATTAGAAGCGTTGAATATTTTAGAAAAAGAGAAGGATATCAGTAAAGGAACGCTGCTTGATGCAATTGAAAATTCCCTTTTGAATGCCTGTAAGAACCACTTCGGAAAAGCAGATAATGTAAAAGTCATCATGGACAGGGAAACCTGTGATTACCGTTTATTTGCAGAAAAGACGGTTGTGGAAGATGTGGAGGACAAATTGGAACAGATCAGTCTGGAAGAAGCGCAGGAGATTGACGGATCCTATACGCTTGGGGATGTCGTGCAGATTCCGATCGAATCCAAATCTTTTGGAAGGATCGCAACGCAGAATGCAAAAAATCTGATCCTGCAGAAGATCCGCGAGGAAGAGCGCAAGGTGGTATATGACCAGTATTTTGAAAAAGAAAAAGATATCGTGACAGGGATCGTCCAACGCTATGTAGGAAGAAATGTCAGTATCAATCTGGGCAAAGCGGATGCCATGCTGACGGAAAACGAGCAGGTGAAGGGCGAGGTATTCGAGCCTACGGAGCGTGTGAAGCTTTATGTGGTAGAGGTTAAGAATACGACAAAGGGACCAAAGATTCTGGTATCCCGCACGCATCCGGAACTTGTAAAGCGTCTGTTTGAATCGGAAGTTACCGAGGTGAAGGATGGAATCGTAGAGATTAAGAGTATTGCCAGAGAGGCGGGCAGCAGGACGAAGATCGCAGTGTGGTCCAACGATCCGGATGTAGATCCGGTAGGAGCGTGCGTGGGTATGAACGGCGCAAGAGTCAACGCGATCGTGAAGGAGCTTCGGGGAGAGAAAATAGATATTATCAATTGGAGCGATAATCCGGCTATTCTGATTGAGAATGCATTGAGTCCGGCGAAGGTAATCTCCGTTATGGCGGATCCGGATGAGAAAGCGGCGAGTGTGATCGTGCCGGACTACCAGTTATCGCTTGCGATTGGCAAAGAAGGGCAGAATGCAAGACTTGCGGCAAGGCTTACAGGATATAAGATTGATATCAAGAGCGAGACGCAGGCCATCGAATCGGGAGAGCTTCCAGAGAACTACATGGAGCTTGGAGAAGGCGTGTATGAAGAAGAGATGTATGATGAGGATTACGAGGGAGAGTATGAGGAAGAGTATTCGGAGGAGAACTATTCTGACTCGGAACTGGAAGCAGAGGTCATGAGGTCTGAAGACGATACGGCCGATAATGATTATGACGGCGGGGAAATCGTGTTTCATGAGGTAGAAGATTCTGAAGTGTAATAGAAAAAGCAGGTGAAAGTTTGAGCGGAAATAGGAAAGTCCCTATGCGCAAATGCGTAGGATGTCAGGAAATGAAGAGCAAAAAAGAGATGCTTCGTGTTATACGGACTGCAGATAATGAATTTGTGCTGGATGCAACCGGGAAAAAGAACGGAAGGGGAGCGTATCTGTGTCCGGACAGAGAGTGCTTTTATAAGGCAGTGAAGAACCGAGGGCTGGAGAGGTCTTTTAAACAGGCGATACCAGACGAAGTGTATGAGTCTCTGGAAAAGGAGATGATCGGAATTGAGACCGGATAAGGTACTGTCGCTGATCGGTCTGGCGACGAAAGCAGGAAAGACCGTAAGCGGAGAGTTTTCTACGGAGAAGGAAGTAAAGTCAGGCAGGGCGTCGGCAGTCGTTGTGGCAAAAGATGCATCGGATAATACGAAAAAGAAGTTTAAGAATATGTGTGATTTTTATCAAGTGCCAATCTATTTTTACACTGATAAAGATACCTTGGGGCATGCAATGGGAAAGGAGTTTCGAGCGTCCCTTGCAATTCTTGATACGGGGTTTGCAAAAGGAATGGAGAAAGCTATGAATACGAAAGAGGATACAATTGCATAGAGGAGGTAGTGTTTATGTCAAAAATTAAAATATACGAGTTAGCGAAAGAACTTCAGATTTCAAGCAAAGAGGTGATGGAGCTGCTGGCCAAAAAGAATATAGAAGTTAAGAGCCATATGAGTTCGATTGAGAATGAGCAGGCAGATCAAGTTAGGAGTAAGTTTTCTAAAGGGGAGAAGACGGCCGATAAGAGACCGGAAGCAAAACCGGTGGAAAGGACAGAAGAAAAGCCTGTGAAAAAGCCGATGGAGAAGGCGGAAGCCAAGTCCGAGGAAGCTCCGAAGAAGAAGAATATCGTTCACGTATTCCGCCCGCAGAATACACAGAAAGGCGTAAGGCAGGGAGGAAACAGGCAGAAGGGGAAAGGCCTTCGCATGCCGGGGAAGCTTATGCAGGTTAACAACGGACGTCCCGCTAAGGGAACGCCTGTTAAGAAGGCAGAACCGATTGCCAAAAAAGTGCTGGAAAAGCCGGAGGCGGAAAAGACAGCAGTGAAAAAAGCCGAGCCGGTCGTGAAACCGGCGGAGAAGGCAGAAAACACGACGAAGCCTCAGGGCGTCGAGAAAGCAGAAGCACCTGCAGCTGTAAAACCTGCAGCTGTAAAACCGGCAGAGAACAAAGTACAGAACGTTCAGGCATCTCAGACACCTCAGAAGGCACCGGAGGAGAGACGTCAGAAAACAGCCGGAGGAGACCGCATGTTCAATGACCGTCAGGGTGACAGGGCAAACCGTCAGGGCGACAGAACGGGCCGCCAGAGTGACAGAACAGGCCGTCAGAGCGATCATTCGGGCGATAGAGGGGGCCGTCAGGGAGACCGTCAGAATCGTTCCTTTGACAGGAATGGCGAGCGCGGACAGGGAGACCGCCAGAATCGTTCCTTTGACAGAAATGGCGAGCGCGGACAGGGAGACCGCCAGAAACCGAACCGCTCAGGAGAGCGCCGTTTTGGAGACAGGGACAACAGAGACAGAAGCCGCTTTGGTGACAGGGACCGCAGTCAGGGACAGGGTGCAAGGTCTGATGACAGACGCGGCGGAAGAAGAAGTGACTCGTCCGCGATTCCGGCGCCGGCGATCGAGGCACAAAAGACCCAGAGAAGCAAAGGGAAAGGTAAGGACGACCATAAAAAGAAGGATTACCGCCGTGATGATGAAGAGAGAATGCCAAAGAATAAAGGCAGGAAGAATGATCAGAAGCAGCAGCTGCAAAAACCGCAGCAGAAGCAGCAGAAGGCGGAAGAGACCATTAAGTCTATTGTGATACCTGAATTGCTTACGATCAAAGAACTGGCAGATAAGATGAAGATCGTGCCGTCAGTGATCATTAAAAAGCTTTTTATGCAGGGAAAGATGGCGACAGTAAATCAAGAGGTTGATTATGCAACTGCGGAAGAGATCGCACTGGATTTTGATATTCTCTGTGAAAAAGAAGAAGTTGTGGATGTGATAGAAGAACTCCTTAAGGAAGAGGAAGAGGATGAAAAGAAGATGAAAAAGCGTCCTCCGGTAGTCTGTGTCATGGGGCACGTTGACCATGGTAAGACCTCTCTTCTTGACGCGATCCGCCACACGAATGTAATCGGCGGCGAGGCAGGCGGAATCACCCAGCATATCGGAGCCTATGTTGTGGAGGTGAACGGGGAGAGGATCACATTCCTTGACACGCCGGGACATGAAGCATTTACCGCTATGCGTATGAGAGGTGCGAGCTCTACGGACATCGCGATTCTTGTAGTTGCGGCGGACGACGGTGTTATGCCTCAGACCGTGGAGGCGATCAATCATGCGAAGGCGGCAGGCGTTGAGATCATCGTTGCAGTCAATAAGATCGATAAGCCGAGCGCGAATATTGAGCGCGTAAAACAGGAACTTACAGAATATGAACTGATACCCGAGGACTGGGGCGGAAGCACTGTCTTTGTTCCGGTGTCTGCTAAGACCGGGGAAGGTCTTGAGGATCTGATGGAAATGATCGTTCTTACGGCAGAGGTTATGGAGCTTAAGGCGAATCCGAACCGCCGCGCAAGAGGTCTTGTGCTTGAGGCGCAGCTTGATAAGGGAAGAGGTTCTGTAGCCACTGTTCTGGTACAGAAGGGAACTTTGCGCATCGGCGATGCTGTAGCGGCAGGTTCCGCCTTCGGTAAAGTAAGAGCAATGATGGACGATAAAGGAAGACGCGTCAAGGAGGCGGGCCCGTCTGTTCCGGTCGAGATCTTAGGATTAAACGATGTGCCGAATGCCGGAGAAGTATTCGTAGGCTGCGGCAATGATAAAGAGGCAAGAAACTTTGCGGAGACATTTATTTCCCAGAGCAAGGTGAAGCTTTTGGAGGATACGAAGTCGAAGCTTTCGCTGGATGATCTGTTTACACAGATTCAGGAAGGAAACTTAAAAGAGCTTGGTATTGTTGTAAAAGCGGATGTTCAGGGTTCTGTGGAGGCGATTAAGCAGAGTCTTCTGAAGCTTTCCAATGATGAGGTGGTCGTTAAGATCATACATGGCGGCGTTGGCGCTATTAATGAGTCGGACGTAAGCCTTGCGTCGGCTTCCAATGCGATCATAATCGGCTTCAATGTGCGTCCAGATGCGTCAGCAAAAGAGACGGCAGACCGCGAAGGCGTGGATATCCGCCTGTATCGTGTGATTTACAATGCGATTGAGGATGTGGAGGCCGCTATGAAGGGTATGCTTGATCCGGTATTTGAGGAGAAGGTATTAGGCCATGCGGAGGTGCGTCAGCTTTTCAAGGCTTCCGGCGTCGGGACGATCGCGGGCTCCTATGTGCTTGACGGAATATTTGAAAGAGACTGTTCCGTACGTATCATGAGAGACGGTATTGTTGTCTTTGAGGGCGCGTTAGCATCGCTTAGACGTTTCAAGGATGACGTGAAGGAAGTACGAACGGGTTATGAATGCGGTTTTGTATTCGCGAACTTTAATGATGTCAAGGAAGGAGACCATGTTGAAGCATTTAAGATGGTGGAGATCCCAAGATAAGATTTTGGTTTGCTTGAAGTAAAGGAGCGATGGAATGAAAAAGAGAGGCATTAAGAATACGAGGATAAACACAGAGGTTCAGCGGGAACTGAGTAATATTATCCGGGGCGGCTTGAAAGATCCGAGAGTCGCTTCGTGGACCTCAGTGGTGGCAGCGGAAGTTGCGCCGGATCTTAAGACGTGTAAGGCGTATATCAGTGTGCTTGGGGATGAAAAGGCTCAGTCAGATACATTGGCAGGACTTAACAGCGCAGTCGGATATATACGCCGGGAACTGGCAAGGACTCTGAATATGCGCAATACACCGGAGATCCGGTTCATATTGGACCAGTCTATTGAATATGGTGTGAATATGTCCAAAAGGATAGATGAGGTTACAAAAGATCTGAAGACGGCAGATAGCGATGTAAAAATAGAGGGTGATAGTGATGCTGAATAAAATGCTTAAACTGGCGGATACCATAGCTATAGGCGGACATATCAGACCGGACGGAGATTGTATCGGTTCCTGTATGGGCCTTGGCCGGTATATAAAAGAAAATTACAGCGATAAGACAGTGGAAGTATATTTGGAGGAGATTCCGGAGAAGTTTCGGTTTATCAAAGAGACAGAAAATGTGAAACATGAGATCCCGGACGGGAAAAGCTACGATCTTTTTATCTGTCTGGACTGCGGCGATACGGAACGTCTCGGTTTTTCCAGACCGTTGTGTGAGAATGCAAAACATACACTGTGCATAGATCATCATGTGAGTAATACGGGATTTGCGGAGGAGAATCACATTGTGCCGGATGCCAGTTCGACCTCAGAGCTTGTGTATTATCTGTTAGATAAAGAGCTTGTGAGCAGGGAGGCGGCAGAAGCCCTGTATGTGGGGATCGCTCATGACACGGGAGTGTTCCAGTATTCCTGTACATCCCCTTCTACTATGCGTGCGGCGGCAGAGCTTTTGGAGAAGGGAGTGGACGCGCCGAGGATCATCAGAGATACTTATTATGAAAAGACTTACGCGCAGCATCAGGTATTGGGGCGGGCACTTCTGGAAAGCATTATGTTTTTGGACGGAAAATGTATCGCCTCCTATATACGGGCGCGGGAGATGAAATTTTTCGGCGTTGACAGGAGTGATCTGGACGGTATCGCAAGCCAGCTTCGCAACACGAAAGGAGTAGAGGTTGCAATTTTTATGGATGAGATACGTCCCAATGTCTATAAAGTGAGCCTTCGTTCCGGAGAGCGGGTGGATGTAAGCGTCATCGCCCAGTATTTCGGGGGAGGCGGACATAAGAGGGCGGCGGGCTTTACGCTGACAGGAACTCCTTATGATGTCATTAATAATCTGTCGGGACAGATAGAGCTTCAGCTGGAGAAGTAAGCATGATACATGGAATTTTGAATGTCTACAAAGAAAAAGGTTATACTTCCCATGATGTAGTGGCAAAGCTTCGGGGGATTATCGGGCAGAAAAAGATCGGCCACACGGGAACGCTTGATCCAAAGGCGGCAGGAGTGCTTCCGGTATGCCTCGGAAAAGGAACGAAGCTTTGCGAACTTCTGACGGATGAGGATAAGACTTATGAGGCGGTTCTTTTACTGGGAAAGAAGACGGATACACAGGATATTTGGGGTGAGGTTCTGGCAGAAAGAAATACAAAAACGCTGACAGAAGAGGCTGTGACGGAGGCAGTATTTTCTTTTTTGGGAGAGTATGCTCAGATTCCGCCTATGTATTCGGCGCTTAAGGTAAACGGCAAAAAGCTTTATGAACTGGCCAGAAGCGGTCAGGTAGTGGAGCGTAAATCCCGTCGGGTAAAGATTCATGATATCCGGCTGCTGGAGGTGAGTCTTCCAAGAGTCCGCATGTCAGTGACTTGTTCAAAAGGGACCTATATCAGGACGTTATGCGATGATATTGGTGAGAAACTTGGCTGCGGCGGATGTATGGAGGAATTGACGCGCACCCGGGCAGGACGTTTTACTGTGAGTGATTCCCGGACACTGGAAGAGATCAGAACCGCTTTTGAAAGAAACAGACTGGCAGAGCTTGTTGTGCCGGTGGATGTTATGTTCAGCGAGGCGGCGAAGGCTTATGTAGAGGATGAATGGGAAACATCTGCAAGGAATGGGAATTTACTGCCCAGAGAGGCTGTGAGAGAATGCACAATGGGAGAAGACGGTGAGAGAGTAAGGCTCTACAACAGCGATGGGCATTTTATTGCTCTGTACAGGTGGAAAGAGGAAGTAAGGGAGTATCATCTGGAAAAGATGTTTTTCCCTGAAAAATAAAGTTACAAGGAGTATCTATGCGCTATGTGAAGTGGCTGTCCCACTATCTGGACAGAAGAAGATCGGCAGTTACCTTCGGCAAATTTGACGGGCTCCATCTGGGGCATCAGAAACTGGTCGAAAGGGTACTTGAGCTGAAAAAAGAAAATAATATCGTAGGCGCAGTATGTGCGTTTGACATGCGTCCTCTGTGGAAAACGAAGCAGATGCGCATGGAACGTCTGATGACGGGCAAAGAGAGATATCATCATTTGGATAAAGAGATAGATTATCTTGTAGAATGTCCGTTTACAGAAAATTTTCGGAGTATGACGGCAGAAGATTTTATACGCGATGTCATATGCGGGGTATTCCACGCGGATTATGTGGTGGTTGGAACGGATTTCAGGTTCGGGCGTGATCAGGGCGGAGATGTCCATACTCTTGAGTATTATGCAAAAGAGTATGGATATGAGCCTGTGGTGATCGAGAAGGAACGTTATAATGGAAATATTATCAGCAGTACCTATATCCGGGATGTTCTGAAGGGAGGGAATGTCCGCCTGACAAATTATCTGCTGGGATACCCGTTTGAGGTGAATGGAAGGGTGGAGCACGGCAGGCAGCTTGGAAGGACTCTTGGGTTCCCTACGATGAACGTGGCATGGCCGGAATATAAGCTTGTACCTCCGAGGGGCGTATATGTCAGTGAGATCACGGTCGATGGACTGAAATATCCGGGGATTTCGAATGTGGGAGTGAAGCCGACGGTATCGAAGGATGACAAGGTGGTGCTGGAGAGTTTTCTGTTTGGTTATGGAAGCGACGCGTATGGGAAGAAGATAAAGGCCGAGTTTTTGGAATTTCGGCGACCGGAACAAAAGTTTGGCAGTATAGACGAAATGAAAGTCTGTATCGATAAAGATATTGCATACGGGAAAAGATACTTTGGGATAGAGTAGCGAAGGAGAATTACAAATGAGTATAACAGAGGTATTTTTGTTGTTTGGCGGACTGGGATTTTTCCTTTACGGCATGAAACTTATGAGTGAAGGACTGGAGAAGGCAGCCGGCGCCAAGATGAGAAGTATTCTTGAATTTTTTACACAGAACCGTTTTATCGGGATGGTAGTGGGAATCGTATTTACCGCGATCATACAGTCTTCGAATGCGACTACGGTAATGGTGGTGAGTTTCGTTAACTCTGGTCTGATGAATCTGATGCAGGCCTCGGGAGTGATTTTAGGAGCCAATATTGGTACGACGGTGACAGGACAGTTGATTGCCTTTAATCTGTCGGATATTGCGCCGTTGATCGTAATCGTCGGTGTAGTCATGACGATGTTCTGTAAAAAGCAGAGCGTGAAGAAAATCGGAGAAGTGATCTTAGGTTTCGGTATTCTGTTCATGGGGCTTCGGATCATGGGAGAGAGCATGGAGGCGGTCAAAGAATCTCCGGCAATTTTGAATTTCCTTGCTTCTTTGAAGAATCCATTTGCGGCAATCTTTGTTGGAATGGCGATCACTTCTGTACTGCAGAGCTCTTCCGCGACGGTGGGCATCATTCTTCTGATGGTTTCACAGGGACTTTTGGATTTTCGGATCTGTCCGTTTATGATACTTGGATGCAATATCGGTTCCTGTGTGTCTGCACTGGCGGCAAGCTTGAGCGGAAAAAAGGATGCGAAGCGCGCGGCTCTGATACATTTTTTCTTCAATGTCATCGGGTCTGCGATTATGTTTGTAATTTTGATGGCGGCGTTGGATCCGATCACGGATGCGCTGCTTGCAATATCGGGCGGTAGTCTTTCCCGTGCAGTTGCGAATGTACATACGCTGATGAAGGTGTTTGAAGTGGCAATGCTGTTCCCGTTCATGGGCTGGATCGTAAAGCTTACCTACAAAGCAGTTCCGGGCACAGATCATGAAGGGAAGGACGAATATGATCTTCTGTATATCAAGAAATCGCTGATGTCCCCGTCAACAGCAGTTATGGATGCGATCCATGAGATCGAACATATGGGCAAGGTGGCGATTGCCAATCTTGAGCTTGGAATGGATGCCCTGTGTGAAAAAGACGAAGAGAAGCTTGAGAAAGTTTATAAGATAGAGGATTACATTGATTTTATGAACAGTAAGATCACAGATTATCTCGTGAAGGTCAATGAGATCGATCTTCCTCTGGCAGACGCGGAAAAGCTCGGCGGGCTCTTCCATGTGGTAAACGATATCGAACGGATCGGAGACCATGCGGAGAACCTTGCGGATTCTGCTTCAACCCGGATCCGGGATAATGTGGAGCTTAGCGATAAGGCGAAGCGGCAGCTTCGGGATATGATGAAGGATGTGATCACACTGTTTGAATATTCTCTTGATATGTTCACTAACAGCAACCAGCGTCATATGAAGGAAATCCTTGCGCTGGAGGATCAGATAGACGAGCAGGAGAGAAATCTTCAGAAAGTACACGTAAAGCGTCTTGCCAAGAATAAATGTACTCCTATGTCAGGTATGATCTTCTCGGATACGGTGTCAGGACTTGAGCGTGTGGCAGATCATGCGACGAATATAGCGTTTGCGATCATAGAACCGTTTGACAGCCGGGAAGAGGAGCGGATCGAAGACGAATTATAATTTTCTCTTTACATGAGGGAACACTTATGATATACTTTTTCAGTACGTAAGCCAGTGTTCGGTAATCGGATACTCCAGCCGTTACTTAATACTTGGCGGTTTCATATAGTTTAAAGGAGGATATTTACTATGATTTCAAAAGAGATGAAAGAAAAGATTGTGGCAGATTATGGAAGAACACCGGGAGATACAGGTTCACCGGAGGTTCAGGTAGCAATCCTTACGGCAAGGATCAATGATCTGACAGAGCATTTTAAGGCGAACCCGAAGGATCATCATTCAAGAAGAGGACTTCTTAAGATGGTTGGACAGAGAAGAGGACTTCTTGCATATCTGAAGAAGGTGGATATCGAGAGATATCGTACGCTGATTGAGAGATTAGGCTTAAGAAAATAACAGCGTCGTTAAGATGTATGCAGAGAAAGAAGTGTTTTGCGAAAAGGCACTTCTTTTTTTTGCGCAGTTGTGTTATAATGTTAAAGCTTGCGGATAAGTATGCATGTACCGAGACCACTGAAAAGCGTATTTTGCCGATAAAAGTATGTTTTTCAGTAGTTTCGGAAGCTCTTGTCCGCGACGGAAATTATAATAGTTCTGTAAAGAAAAGGAGAAGAATATGTACAAAAAGTTTGAAATGGAACTGGCAGGCAGGACGCTTCGTGTAGATGTGGACAGAGTTGCAAAGCAGGCGAATGGGGCGGTTCTTATGCATTACGGCGACACTACGGTTCTGTGTACGGCTACTGCATCGGAGAAGCCAAGAGAGGGGATCGATTTTTTCCCGCTCAGTGTGGAGTATAACGAGAGACTGTATTCGGTAGGAAAGATTCCGGGCGGCTTCAATAAGAGAGAAGGGAAGGCATCGGAGAATGCGGTTCTTACGGACCGTGTGATCGATCGTCCTATGAGACCGTTGTTTCCGAAGGATTACCGCAATGATGTGACATTGGAGAATCTGGTGCTGTCTGTAGATCAGGATTGTTCCCCGGAGCTTACTGCGATGCTTGGCGCTGCGATTGCTACGACGATTTCGGATATTCCTTTTGACGGACCCATCTCTACCACGCAGGTAGGGCTGGTTGACGGAGAATTTGTATATAATCCCACGGCGGCGCAGAAGGAGGCGTCTGATCTTGCGCTTACCGTTGCTTCTACGAGAGATAAGGTGATTATGATCGAGGCCGGCGCCAACGAAGTTCCGGAGCAGAAGATGATCGAGGCGATCTTTTCAGCGCATGAGCTCAATCAGGAAGTGATCGCGTTTATTGATACGATCGTAGCCGAGTGCGGCAAAGAGAAGCACACTTATGAAAGCTGCGCGGTGCCGGAGGAGTTATTTGCGGCAATCAAAGAGATCGTCCCGCCGGAGGCGATGGAAGAGGCGGTATTCACAGATGAAAAGCAGGTAAGGGAGGAGAATATCCGTCAGATCACTGAAAGGTTAGAAGAAGCTTTTGCTGAGAACGAAGAATGGCTTGCAGTTCTTTCAGAAGCTGTGTACCAGTATCAGAAGAAGACAGTCCGCAAGATGATCTTAAAGGATCACAAGCGTCCGGATGGAAGAGCGATTGATGAGATCCGTCCGCTGGCGGCAGAGGTGGATCTGATCCCGAGAGTTCACGGTTCTGCCATGTTTACCCGCGGACAGACGCAGATCTGTACGATTACGACGCTTGCGCCGCTTGCGGAGGCGCAGAGACTGGATGGACTTGATGAGGCAGAGACCTCTAAGAGATATATGCACCACTATAATTTCCCATCCTACTCCGTGGGTGAGACAAGACCTTCCAGAGGGCCGGGACGCCGTGAGATCGGTCATGGAGCTTTGGCGGAGCGTGCCCTTGTGCCGGTGCTGCCGAGCGAGACAGAATTCCCGTATGCGATCCGTACCGTATCGGAGACCTTTGAGTCCAACGGTTCTACTTCTCAGGCGAGCGTGTGCGCCTCTTCCATGTCACTGATGACGGCAGGTGTGCCGATCAAATCTGCGGTGGCAGGTATTTCCGCAGGTCTTGTGACCGGAGAGACCGACGATGATTATTTGGTGCTCACGGACATTCAGGGTCTGGAGGACTTTTTCGGAGATATGGACTTTAAGGTGGCTGGTACTCATAAGGGGATTACAGCCATTCAGATGGACATTAAGATCCACGGGCTTACAAGACCGATCATTGAAGAGGCGATTGCCGCTACGAAGAAAGCGAGAACCTACATTATTGATAAGATCATGAATCAGGCGATCGCAGAGCCGAGACCGGAGGTCGGCCCATATGCGCCGAAGATCATCCAGATGCAGATCGATCCGCAGAAGATCGGCGACGTTGTGGGACAGCGCGGCAAGACGATCAATTCGATCATTGAGCAGACAGGTGTTAAGATCGACATTACAGATGACGGCAGCGTATCCATCTGCGGAACAGATCAGGCTATGATGGATGAGGCGAGAAAGATCATCTATATTATCGTTACCGATTTTGAAGCAGGACAGGTTCTTGAAGGAAAGGTTGTCAGCATTAAGGAATTCGGAGCATTCATCGAGTTCGCTCCAGGCAAGGAGGGCATGATCCACATCTCCAAGATCTCAAAAGAAAGAGTCAACCATGTGGAAGACGTGCTGACTCTGGGTGATAAAGTAAAAGTTGTTTGTCTTGGCAAGGACAAGATGGGAAGATTTTCTTTCAGCATGAAAGATGTAGCAGAATAAAAAGAGAAAGACAAAGAAGCAGTTGAAAAGAGCTGCAAAACCAGCGATGACGGAAGTGATCAATCATTGGTTTTGCAGCTTTTTGTTATGGACAGTTTTTAGGCGCCGGCTGGATTGACAATCGTACAGATGGAATTTTTTGGAATAATTCGGGAGCATGGACATATATTGAGTTAAAGAGGTGGACAAATATGCAGGAAAACAGGATGATCAATCTATTGCCCGGAAGTATCCGCAGGATAGTAAAGGGGCAGATCACGGATATCGGAGATCTTCAGGAAATCCGTCTTAGGGCGGGGAAGCCGCTGATCTTTTTGTGCCGGGGCGAGGAATTTGTGCCGGAGAAAGAAAAGGGGCGGAAGTATATTGTATCGAAAGAAGAGATTGATGAGCTGATGGAGTACGTCAGCAGTTATTCTTTGTATGCGTTTGAGGAGGAGATGAAGCAGGGGTTTATCACGGTCGGGGGAGGCCACCGGGTAGGAATGGCGGGACAGGCGATCATAGAAAACGGAAAGGTTAAAAACCTTCGCTATATCACTTCTTTGAATGTCAGGATGTCCCATGAGATACCCGGCTGCGGGGACAAGGTATTTCCCTTTATTACCCGGCGCCGGCGTCCGCTGCACACGCTTCTTGTATCGCCGCCGGGATGTGGGAAGACAACGCTTCTTCGTGATCTGATACGGCAGATATCCGATGGAAATTCCTACACGAAGGCGATGACAGTGGGGGTAGTGGATGAACGTTCGGAGATAGCGGGCTGCTATCACGGGGTTCCTCAGAATGATCTGGGGATCCGTACGGATGTGATGGACGCATGCCCGAAGGCGGAGGGAATGCTCATGATGATCCGTTCTATGAGACCGCAGGTGCTCGCGGTAGATGAAATCGGCGGGGAAAAGGATGTACAGGCTATCTCTTATGCTATGCACTGCGGCTTAAAAATGCTTGCCACAGCCCATGGAGAATCTATGGAGGAGTTAAAGAGTAAACCAATATTTTCCCGCATGATAGAAGAAAAAAGGTTTGAACGGTATGTTTTCCTGAAAAACAAAGGTGAGATCGAGGATGTTTTTGACAGTGACGGGAGAGTGATGTGAGATGTTATTAAAATTATCCGGCTGTCTTTTGGTCATAGCAGCTACAACGCTTGGAGGAATGGTGTATGCAGGCAGCCTGAAGGAGCAGTACAGGCAGATCCGTTATCTGCAGAGGCTTATGTATATGATTGAGAGTGAGATCCGGTATGCTCATGCACATCTTGGCGAGATCTTCCTTCATGTATCCAGACGCGTACAGGAACCGTATAAGGGATGGCTTTTGGCTATGAGAAGGAAGATGGGACAACTGGATTCCGGCGCTTTTGAGACGATATGGGGACAGGCAGTTGAGGAAAATCTAAGGCACAGTGGTCTGCCGCAGCGGGAATTAGAAAGGCTTACACAGCTTGGAGGGCAGCTTGGAGTGATGGATTTGAACCTTCAGTTAAAGGTGCTGACGCTGTATCAGGAGCAGTTAAGCTTAAATATGGAGGAAGCGCGGGAGGGGATGCAAACAAAAGTAAGGCTGTGCCATTGTCTGGGAGTGATGAGCGGGCTTCTGGTGGCTGTACTGCTGCTGTAGGTGCATAAGGAAGCTGCGTCGGCTGCGCTCCTGCAGAAACGGCATCAGAGCAGGGAAGATTGGCAAGAAGGAGGCAGAGGATGAGTGTAAATATTATTTTTAAAATAGCGGCGGTTGGGATATTAGTATCGGTGCTCAGTCAGGTATTAAAGCACAGCGGCAGGGAGGAGCAGGCTTTTCTGACCAGTCTTGCGGGGCTCCTTCTCGTGTTGTTCTGGATCGTCCCCTATATCTATGACTTGTTTGAGGATATCAGACGGCTGTTTTCCCTGTGAGTATTGATGATAAAAGCGAAAGGCAGGCTGAGTTTTATGCGGTGCAGATAGGAGGAGATGTTACTTTGAGCATGGTCCAAGTGGGAATTATCGGAGTTGCAGGAGCGCTTCTGGCGGTACAGTTTAAAAGCGGAAAAGCAGAGTACGGGATTTATATCAGCATAGCGCTGAGCCTTTTGATCTTTTTCAGTATCATAAAGAATCTGGAAATGATCGTCAGGATAGTGCGGACCATAGGTGATTATATCAGCATGGATACGGTATATATCGGGACGCTGCTTAAAATGCTTGGGATTACATATATTGCGGAATTTTCTTCCAGCATATGCAAGGACGCGGGATATCAGACGATTGCCGGACAGATTGAGATCTTCGGGAAATTGGCGGTATTGGTGCTGAGTATGCCGATTCTTATGGCGCTGCTTGACACCGTGAAAGGCTTTTTGTTATGAGCGGGCGGGGAAGGGAATCTGACAAGGCGGGAAGAATCTTAGCCGTCTTTCTGGCTGTGTTTCTGACGGTATCTTTTTCCGGGCTTTTGGCGATGGTCTTTGCGGAAGCGCGAGTGGAGGCGCAGGAGAATCTGTCTTCTGAAGCTGAGCCTGCGGATTCACAGGGGATGGGAGATCTGATACTGGGAGAGTTTAATTATGAGGATGTGGACAAAGCGCTGGAGAGTATGTTCCCGAAGGAACAGATGGATTTTCGTGATACGGTTGCCGCCGTTATAAACGGAGAGCAGGGATATTCGGCGAAGGTGCTGTGGCAGTTAATCTCCGGGCAGTTTACCTATGCATTTTCAGTGAGCAGGGAAAATCTCATTCATATCCTGATCATCGCAGTGATCGCGGCAGTATTTCATAATTTTTCCACGGTTTTTAAAAGCCGTCAGATCTGCGAGATCAGTTTTTATATCCTGTATCTTTTGCTGATCGCTTTGTGCCTTCGTTCATTTCAGATGGTGATAGACTGGGTGAGCGCAGGAATTGAGAATCTGACAGGGTTCATGACAGTATTTTGCCCGATTTATTTTCTGGCGGTTTCGATTGCGAAGGGGAGCGTGACAGCGGTTGCGTTTTATAATCTGGTGTTGTTTTTTATCTATGTGATCGAGCTTGTGATTGTATATTTTTTATTGCCTGTCATCCACATCTACATCATGGTAAAGGTACTTGATTTTCTGTCCTCGCAAGAATATCTGAGCAAATTCGCGGAGCTTATAGAGGTAGCCGTGTCATGGCTTTTAAAAACGCTTGTGGCCTGCGTGGTGGGACTGAATGTGATGCAGGGGATGATAAGCCCTGCCATTGATACCGTAAAAAGAAGCGCGGTTACGCGGACGGCGGAGGCAATACCGGGGGTAGGGGACGCCGTCGGAGGCGTGGCGGAGGTTGTGCTTGGGACGGCGGTGTTGGTGAAAAACGGAATCGGGACAGTCGGGATGGTTGTCTGTCTGGCTCTGTGCATTGTGCCGCTTGTGCAGATGGGCGCTGTCGCACTGATGTATAAGCTGGCGGCGGCTGTGATCCAGCCGGTCTCGGACAAGCGGATCGTGGGGTGTGTGGAGTGTGTCGGGGAAGGATGCCGGCTGCTGATGCGGGTGGTCTTCACGACAGGACTTTTATTCTTACTGACGATTGTTGTTGTTTCATTTGTGACAAGCAGTGTATAAGGAGGCAGGGGATGTTTCGGTATTTTTATGAATGGGCGCAGAATCTGGCGTTTTATATGGTTCTTGTAACAGTCGTGCTCCATGCGGTTCCAGATTCGGGTTATAAAAAATATATCCGTTTTTTTACGGGTATGGTGCTGATTCTCATGATCCTCACCCCCATTTTCAAAATCTTCGGGATGGACAGCCAGATCGTGAATTTTTACAAGAGCAGGGAGTACGAGGCGAAGCTTCAAGAAATCGAGGAGGCGACGGATTATCTGAAAGATATAGATTCGCCGGGAATGCTTGAGGAAACACTGAAAAATACAGGACCGCAGGAAACTTCGGAAGGGGACTATGCAAAAGGACAGGAAGGCAACAGTATTAAAGTGGAGGAGATTCAGATTGAAGGAAAAAAAGAAGCTGATTGATATGCTTAAGGGGCGGCGGATCAAGAAAGATCAGATTGTGATCTTGTTCCTTTTGGGGGTACTTCTGTTAGTCATTGCCTTGCCGGACGGGAACAGGGAGCAGGAAAATGAGATGGATGTTCAGACAGGGGATGAGAATGTCATAGCGTCAGGCAGTCGGTCAGAGGAGGAATATGTTTCTTACATGGAAAAGAATCTGGAACGGATCCTTGCCCAGATGAAAGGGGTGGGCGAGGTGACAGTCATGATTACGCTTAAGGAATCCGCGGAAAAGGTAGTAGAAAAGGATGTGTCGACCACAAGCGATACGGTGGACGAGGAAGACAGTCAGGGAGGCGTCAGGAAAACGGAGAATGACAGCCGCGGGGAGACAACGGTATACTTTGGGGACGGAGGATCCGGAGGGCTTCGTGGGAGCAGCTACGAGGGAGCAGGACAGAATCCGTACGTGAGCAAGGAACTTACTCCAAGGGTAGAGGGAGTGGTAGTCGTTGCCGGCGGCGGCGACGATGCGGTGGTAGTTAAGAATATAACTGAGTCTGTTCAGGCATTATTTGGAATAGACACGCATAAGATTAGAATAGTAAAGAAAGAATGAAATCGAAGCAAGAGGAGGAAATATGGTGAAAAAAATCTTTAAGAAGAATCAGGTGATCATTGCCGCGCTTGCAGTTATGATCGCGGCAGCAGGATATCTGAACTATTCGGGGCGGCTGTTCGGGGATAAAGAAAGTGCGCAGCAGATGAATGCGGAGCTTGCTAATCAGGAGCTTCTTGATATTTCGGAGGAAGACCTTGCAAGCGCATCCGGCGATATTAAAAGCCAGGACAGCGATACAGAAGGAAAAGAGGACGGTTCGGTAGACGGAACGCCCGGCGAGGCAGTGCTGACAAGCGGCGAGGCCAACGCAGTTGTCGCAGAGGCGAAAGTGACGAGGGAGCAGGTACGCGCGAAAAACAGAGAGACGCTCCAGCAGATCATTGATAATAAGGAACTGAGTGATAAGCAGAAAAAAGACGCCGTGTCGCAGATGGTAAAGATGACGGAGTTGTCCGAAAAAGAGGCGGCGGCCGAGACGCTGCTCGCGTCAAAAGGCTTCAATGACGCGGTGGTGAGTATCGGCGATGAATCGGCGGATGTAGTCGTAAATGCCGCGGAGCTCACAGAAGCCAACCGTGCGCAGATTACGGACATCGTCACAAGAAAAACCGGCGTGACGGCGGAAAATGTAGTGATCAACCCGATCAGCGCGGAGGAGAAGTGATAGGCTTCTCCTTTTTTCAGGGGAGGCTGTAAAAAATCTTGTGTCTATGGAATTTAAGACTTCCTGATAAGAATAAG
>ERZ778514.702-NODE-702-length-28704-cov-5.328598_pt1 | contig 28704 bp, 19 predicted proteins | sample MGYA00510344_ERZ778514 | MGnify/ENA primary metagenome ERZ778514 (study PRJEB29527, sample SAMN07138968) | mouse gut metagenome | material: feces | host: mouse | place: China:Nanjing | collected 2016-01-25 ...
ACGCAACAACTCGCTGGTTCTTACCGTGGACCGTGTGGCGCTGCTTAACGCCGTGCGACGTGTGGGCATCTTCGTGGAAGTGGACGGCGGTCTTGAGAAATTCCGTATCACCCCCGAGGCAATTCTGCTGAAAGCCAACGACAACAACCTGTGCACAAGCGCACGCGAGCAGGTGCCCTGTTCATTCACGGGCAGCGAGCTTACCATAGGTTTCAGCTCTAACTTCCTTACCGAGATCCTTACTACCATCAAGGGCGAGGAAGTGGTGGTTAATCTTGGCGACGCCGGCCGTCCCGGAGTGTTCCGCCCCGCGGTGGAACCGGACAATACCGAGCTTGTGATGCTCCTTATGCCAATGACTGTAGGTGAATTCTGATGAAGCTTAAACTGAACCGTCCGATAGTGTTCTTTGACTTGGAAACTACCGGAACAAACATATCCTCCGACCGAATAGTCGAGATTTCGCTTATCAAGCTGCACCCCGACGGGCGTGTGCTTGAAAAAACGCGTCGTGTCAATCCTGAGATGCACATACCTGAAAGCGCCACGGCCATACACCACATCACCGACGAAGATGTGGCGTCCGAGCCTACTTTCAGGCAGATTGCGTCGTCGCTGGCACAGCTTATAAGCGGCTGCGATATAGCGGGGTTCAACTCCAACCGGTTCGACATTCCGTTGCTTGACGCGGAGTTTGAGCGTGCCGGTGTGGACTTCGACCTTACCAAATCCCGCTTTATCGACGTGCAGACAATCTACCATAAGAAAGAGCCCCGCACACTCGTTGCCGCATACAGGTACTATTGCGACAAAAACCTTGAGGAGGCTCATAGCGCGCTTGCCGACACAAGGGCTACAATGGAAGTCCTTATGGCTCAGCTTGAACGCTACGATGACCTGCCTGTCGAAATAGGCGCATTGTCGGAATATGCCTGCGCAAACCGCAATGTCGACATCATGGGGCGCCTGATATATGACGACCAGAATCGCGAGGTAATCAACTTCGGCAAATACAAGGGGCGTCTGGCCGAAGAAGTGCTTCAGAACGACCCCGGTTATTACAGCTGGATAATGCAGGGCGATTTTGCCCGGAACACCAAACAGGCTTTTACGAGAGTTCGCCTGCGTGTAAAGAAGTAAGATGCTCAAAGGTAAGAATATAATACTTGGCATAAGCGGTGGTATCGCCGCATATAAGAGCGTGACCCTGCTGAGGCTTCTGGTAAAGGCAGGGGCGGAGGTTCAGGTGGTGATAACGCCGAATGGCAAAGAATTTATCACGCCTGTAACCTTGTCGTCGCTTTCAGGACGCCCGGTGGTGAGCGAGTTCTTTTCGGCCAATACCGGCGAATGGCATTCGCACGTGTCGCTCGGGGTATGGGCCGATGCTATGATAGTGGCGCCTGCCACAGCGAGCACGCTTGCCAAGATGGCTTCGGGCGTGGCTGACAACATGCTTGTCACCACTTATCTCTCGGCACGATGCCCGGTGTTTGTCGCTCCGGCCATGGACCTCGACATGATGGCGCACCCCACCACCGAGCGCAACCTTGCCACGCTCCGTTCCGACGGTGTGCACGTGATAGAGCCGGAGGTCGGCGAGCTTGCAAGCCATCTGGTGGGTCGCGGACGTATGGAAGAACCTGAAAAGATAGCCGCCGTGCTCGACGCCTTCTTCTCGGAGAAGCAGACGCTTGCCGGCAAGAAAGTGCTTATCAGCGCCGGGCCTACCTATGAGCGCATCGACCCTGTGCGTTTTATCGGCAATTTCTCCACCGGGAAGATGGGCTACGCCATAGCTGAAGAAGCTGCCTCTCGCGGAGCCGAGGTGACGCTTGTGAGCGGGCCTACCGCATTGAAGGCAAGCCATGCCGGTATCAGGGTGGTAGATGTGGAAAGTGCCGCTGAGATGCTTGCAGCCTGTCGTGCGGCCTTTGATACCGCCGACATTGCCATTATGGCTGCAGCCGTGGCTGATTACGCGCCCGCGCACCCCTTCGACCACAAGATAAAGCGGGAAACAGACGGTATCGACACCATAGAGCTTGTCAAAAATCCTGACATTGCAGCCACGCTCGGTGCTATGAAGCGCTCTAATCAGCGATTGGTGGGATTCGCGCTCGAAACAGATGATGCCGTTGCGCACGGACGCGACAAGATGGCGCGTAAAAACCTCGATATGATTGTTGTCAACAGCCTCGCCGACGCCGGCGCGGGCTTTGGCACGGACACCAATAAAATTACCATTCTTACCAATGGCGGAGGCGAATATGTGTTCCCGCTTAAACCTAAGAGGGAGGTTGCAGTCGATATTATGGACCATATAGAGCGCATATGAAATCGGTTCTCTCTCCTATATATAAATATGTGCTTCTTCTGTCGGCTCTTGCGATGGGAGGAACAGCCACCGCGCAGGAACTCAACTGCGAGGTGACTGTGAACACCGATCAGATTTCCGGCAACAAACAGGTGTTTGAAACCTTGCAGCAGGCTGTCAGCGAGTATCTTAATACGACTGTATTCACAAACGCCCAGTTTGCTGTCAACGAAAAGATAGAGTGCCGCCTTTTCCTTACCGTCAAGGAATATGCCGACGATATGGTAAAGGGCGACTTGCAGGTGCAGTCGCTGCGGCCGGTGTACAACAGTTCGTACACCACCACGCTTATCAACTTCAAGGATACCAAGATAGAATTTCTCTATCGCGAAAACGAGCCGTTGGTTTACTCTCTGAATAATATGGAGAGTCAGCTTACGGCCATACTTAATTTTTACGCTTTTCTGATTCTTGCGGTGGATTTCGATTCTTTTTCTCCGCAAGGCGGCGAGCCGTATTACGAGCGCCTGAAGCAAATAGTGCAGATGGCGCAATCGTCGGGCGAAACAGGCTGGAAAGCTTTTGAAGACACCAAAAACCGCAGTTCGGTGCTGAGCGCGTACATAGAGCAGCCCGGCGCGGCGATGCGCGACATGCTGTACCGCTACCACCGTCAAGGTCTTGATATGATGGCCACAAGCCCTGATAAGGGGCGGGCTGCGATAACGGAGTCGCTTGGGGCTGTCGAGGCTGTGTACAAGGCAGCTCCGATGTCGGTGGCTTTGTCGATGTTCAAAGACGCCAAGCTCGACGAACTCGTAAACGTGTACTCCAAAGCGCCTGCCGACGAGCGCGGCAAGGTGTACAATCTCCTCGAACCGATTTATCCAACAGAGCAGGAAAAGCTCGAACGCATCAGGAAAGGAACCGAACAGCAATGATAAAAAGTTTACATATAGCAAATTATGCACTCATAAGCGAACTTGACATAGAGTTTTCGCCCGGTTTTAACATAATTACCGGCGAAACCGGTGCGGGCAAGTCGATAATCCTCGGGGCTTTGTCGCTTTTGCTCGGAGGCAGGGCTGACATGAAGGTGGTGCGCGATGCGAGCCGTAAATCGGTGATTGAAGCCGTGTTCGGCATCGATGGCGCCACCGGCGTCGACCAGCTCTTGCGCGAGCATCTTCTTGAAGGCGGTGATTCCGACTGCATATTGCGCAGGGAGTTGCTGCCGGGGGGACGTTCGCGTGCCTTTGTCAACGATTCGCCGGTGACGCTCCCCGTGCTTAGGGAGATAGCGGTGCGGCTTGTGGACATACATTCGCAGCATCAGAACCAATTGTTGGCCGAACCGTCCTACCAACTTACCATAATCGACAGTCTTGCCGAAACCGAGGCAGCGCTTGCCGATTACCGCAAGGCATATGTGGAATATCGCAAGAGGCTGAAAAAATATACAGAAACCCGCGAGCTGATACGTCGCAACCGGCTCGATGCCGATTTCATAGCGTTCCAGTATGAAGAGCTGATGAATATGGAGCTGAGTCCGGGTGAGCACGAGAGCCTTGAGCGCGAGCGCGACATACTTGCAAATCTCGGAGAGGTGCAGGAACGGCTCGACGCCGCCCTGGCGCCGCTCAGCGAGGAGCCTTACGACGCTTTGAGCGCTCTCAGCAACGCCGTTGACGCCCTTGAGAGCCTTGCTATGACCATAGGCGACGATGACGACGGGCAGACCGATTTCCACGCTCTATCGGAGCGCCTTGAGTCGGCAAGGATAGAGATTGCCGACATTGCCGACACGCTTTTTGACTACAAGGAGTCGCTTAACATGGAGCCGGGTCGTCTTGAAGAGGTAGAGGAGCGCCTGAACCGTCTTTATTCTCTCGAAACAAAGCACCATGCCGCCAATTCCGACGAGCTTATAGCGCTTCGCGACCGTCTTGGCGAGCAACTCGGCGCCCTCACCGACAGCGACAATGTGCTTGCCACTCTCGAAACAGAGGCGAAGCGTGCCAAGAAACATGCCGTGGCGCTTGCCACCGCGCTGTCTGAGAAAAGAGCCTCGGCAGGAGCCGAATTTTCGGCGGAGTTGCGCCGGCAGGCTTCGACTCTCGGAATGCCGAATCTCCGGTGCGAAATATCGCTTACCCGGGGCAAGCTCGGTCCCGACGGTTTCGACCAGGTGCAGTTCCTTTTCGCCTTTAACAAGAACCAGGCCCTTATGCCACTCGGTGGAGCTGCTTCCGGCGGCGAGGTGTCGCGACTGATGCTCACTGTGCGCACCATACTTACGGAGCGCATGCACCTGCCCTCGATAATCTTCGACGAGGTGGATACCGGCGTGTCGGGCGATGTTGCCGGGCGTATGGCGCGTATGATGGCTGCTATGAGCCGGCGCATACAGGTGATTACAATCACGCACCTGCCCGGTGTGGCGGCTATGGGAAAAGACCACTTCAAGGTGTATAAAGAAGATGACGAACACTGCACCACTACCCGCATCAAGCGTCTTGTCGGGGAGGAGAGGGAGGCCGAGCTTGCCCTGATGATAAGCGGCAACCCCTCTGATATCACGGCTCTTGCCAATGCCAAGGCTCTGCTTGCCAAGGGAGCCGGTTCTCTTGAAACATTTGATATATAGATTTATGGAAAACAGCGATTATATTTTTGGAATACATTCTGCCATCGAGGCCATCGAGGCCGGGCGGACTGTCGACAAGTTATTGATAAAGAAAGATCTAAACGGAGAACTTGCAATCAGGCTCATACATCTTGCCAAGGATTACGGAATACCCGTGCAGCGAGTCCCTGTGGAGAAACTCAACCGCATAACCCGCAAGAACCATCAGGGTGTTATCGGCTTTATGTCGGCAGTGGCCTACTATTCGCTCGAGGACATACTGCCCGCTATGTTTGAGGACGGCGTGCTGCCCTTTCTGCTTGTGCTCGACGGCATTACCGATGTGCGTAACTTCGGCGCGATAGCCCGCACGGCGGAGTGCTGCGGCGTTAACGCCATTGTCATACCGCAGCGCGGCAGTGTGACGGTCGGAGCCGATGCCGTCAAGACCTCGGCGGGTGCGTTGCTTCATATTCCCGTGTGCAGGGTTGCCTCTCTTCCGCAGGCCGTGCAGTATATCAAAGACAGCGGTTGCCAGATAGTGTGCGCTACAGAAAAGGCATCGGAGAATTACACCCTCGGCGACTATACCACGCCTCTCGCCCTCGTTATGGGAGCGGAGGACACCGGCATCTCGCCCGAGGTGCTGCGCAAGGCTGATACCCGCAGCGCCATACCGATGTTCGGCAAGATAGGGTCGCTCAACGTCGGCGTTGCCGCAGGCGTGATGATGTACGAGGTAGTGCGTCAGCGCCTTGAAGGCAACCTGGAGATAATTTAACGCTACTGCCGGGCGATAGACGGCACACAGTATCTGTAATAAACCAATCGCATATGCTTCATCTAATAGCCGACAGCGGCTTGCAGTTCCATACCACCGAAGTGGAGTTCGACCCCGGACAGCAATTGATACTTCCCGGCGGAAGGCCGCTTAAATACTGCTTTTGCAACCTGCGCAATGAGTTGACGGGCGAGCAGGTGTTCGACCTGCTGTCGTACCATCCGGGTATAGGGCGGTACATTCCTGTCAATGAGATTGTGAGTAAGAACACTATGGAGTTGCTTGCCGACGGACGCGCGCGGCTTGATGACTGCGGAGTGGAAATGATGCGGTCTGATGTGTCGCCGACACTGTATACGCAGCTTGAGCCGGGGAATCAGGAGCAGATGTTTGCTTTCAACACGCTGCTGTCCTATGTGACTCCCAATCCGGCCAATGTGCACGAGCGCGTCCCTGCTTTCGAGCTTGTGCTTGGCAAATGGCTGCCCATGCCTATGTTCGAGATGCAGCACGGAGTGTCGGGCGATGTGCCTTACGCGTGGTGCAGGGTGCGTGTCGACCGCGTGGGCGAACCCTCTCCCGACGGACGTGCCCGCTATCGCTTCACGTGGGCTTTCGACACCCAGACAAGCGACGACGAGATGTCGATGTTCCGCCCGGCATTCCCGGCCGAGGGTATCGACACCATGGAGTTCGGCTTGTGCAACAAGGTGTCGAATATGATCCTGTTTATGTCGCCGACGGGCAGTTTCAATGTGTTCAGCCAGTATGTTGCCCAGCTTTTAGGACTTGACCCCTCTCGGACAACATACCGCTACATAGGGTTCTACATATACTTGGTAAACTTTATACGACTCGTGGGAGCGTCGCCCGAAGTGACCTTGCACCGCTGTCCGCCTCAGGCTGAGATTCCTGTGGACATGGTGCTCGATATCGGTAACTCGCGCACCTGCGGCCTGCTTTTTGAAGACGGCGATTTCACCAAGGCCGCCATGCTAAGCCTCCGCGATCTTACCGACCCGGCGTATACCTATGAGCATCCGTTCGATATGCGGCTTGTGTTCAGGCAGGCCGATTTTGCCAACGACATAGTGATAGAGGAAGAAGACATGTTCCGCTATCCGTCGATGGTGCGTATCGGCGACGAAGCCCGGCGCCTTGTGTACCGTTCGCTTGAGTCGGAGGGGCTGTGGGCGGGAACAAGCAACTATTCAAGCCCGAAGCGCTATCTGTGGGACGAGGCTCCGTTCAAGCAGAAATGGGAGTATCTGACCGCTGAAACCGACCCGCTGTATATCCGCGAGTCTGAAAATATATACGTGCCCGGACTTTCCGACCTCTTCAACAGCAAGGGCGAGTTTATACGCGACCCCTTCGCCGATGAAGAGCCTACCGACGGGCATACGCACTATTCGCGTGCCTCGCTTATGACCTTCGTTCTGGTGGAGATATTGCAGCAGGCATTTATGCAGATCAACAGCAGCGATTTCCGCCGCCGTCACGGCGAGATAAACTGCAAGCGTGTGCTCAGGAATCTGATTGTGACATGCCCAACGGCGATGCCGCGTGCCGAGCAGATAAAGCTGCGCCAGTGTGCCGTTGACGCTTACGATGCCCTTGCGATGGTATATCCGCAGGGACGTTTTCCCAAGATCGAGGTTATACCCTCAGTCGAGAAACTTGCCGCCAGGGGCATTGATGCCGCCGCCGGCGAGCCTAAGGGTGTGTGGAGTTTCGACGAGGCCACATGCTGCCAGTTAGTGTATCTGTATGCAGAGATAGCTGAGCGCTACAAGGGGCGTGCGCGCGAGTTCTTCGAGCTGAAGGGGCATGTGCGACCCGAACTCGCAGCCGAGGGCTATGACGGCAAATCGGTGACTGTGGCCTCGGTAGACATCGGTGCCGGAACAACCGACGTGATGGTATGCACCTATATGTGTACCGGCAACGACGAGGGCACGCTCACTCCGAGGCCGGTGTTTTGGGACAGCTTCTATGTTGCCGGCGACGACATATTGAGGAATATCATACAGAATGTCGTTATAGAGGACCGGGGACACGATTATCCCGATATGGGCAGCATATATTGCGCGCTTGCCAACCGCCTGATGCTCTCCGATGCCGATGCTATTGCCGCGATACCGTCGATGGGGCGCCACGTGTACTATCGCACGCTTGTGGGAGATTTGCGTTCGGCGCCTTCCGAGGCTGCCGCCAAAGCCGTCAGGGAGCGTATGGCTGTATCGTTGCTTCGCGACTTCTTTGGCGCCGACAGCACTATGATGGAAGATCGCGACAGGCGTTGCCGGGTGGACTTCAACACACAGGTGTCGCACCCTATGGCACAGTTCTTTATGGAGCAGTTAAGGCTGCATCGTCCGTCGCGAGTGTTTACTTTCGACGAGATTTTCCCGGACATCAAGCCGTCGGCATACCTTCTCGATTATTTCGCCGAGCACTTCGGTTTCCGCTTCGAGGAGCTTAAATGGCGATTCGACCCCGAGCGTGTGGCCGACATCGTTAAATCCACTATGGAAAAGCTGCTCAAGCAGATTTCTGTGATGCTGTATGCTCATCATTGCGATATCATAGTGCTTGCAGGTCGTCCGACATCGATTGACGCCATTACGGAACTGTTTGTAAAGTATCTGCCTGTGACGCCCGACCGCCTTGTGCGGCTCAATGAGTACAGGGTGGGGCAGTGGTATCCGCTCGCCGACCCGCAGGGCTACTTCTACGACCAGAAGGCAGTAGTGGCAGTCGGCGCTATGGTGGGCTATCTCGCCTCTACGCAGGGGTTCAACGGTATGGTGATGCAGTTCGACGACATGGTGGAGCATTTTACCTCCACGGCCAACTATATAGGAATCTACAAAGGCGACCGTCTTGCCGACACACTGATGACGCCGAAACGCAATTCGCAGACAGTGAGCCTGTCGGTGTTCCCTGCATTTTTCGGGGCGAAACAGTTCGACACCCCGCACTATGAAGGACGGCCCGTGTACGCTCTGTACAATAACAGCGGTCGTCGCTCGCTGCGAGTGACTCTTACCCGCGACTTTGTTGACGACCCCGAAAAACTCGCGATCGACGATATAAGCGACGCCAACGGCGATCCGCTGCCTCTGTCGGCAGTCGATTTTGTATGCCAGTCGATTATCAACGACGGGCAGCACTGGCTCGACAAGGGCGAATTTGAATTAAGCATCAAATAGAAAGCTACTATGCAACTCGACAACGACATAAGAATCATAAACGAAGGTCTTGCGTGGCTGCAGGCCAACAAGCCGGAGCAGTACGAGCAGTCGTTTTTCCAAATGGTGGACGGCCGCCGGCGTCTTCGCCGCCAGCTCGAAGCGTTGAAAGAGAATCCCGCCATAGGCGCTTTCGGCGAGAGCCAGACCGGCAAGTCCTATCAGATCAACACTCTGCTGAACCGAACGGACAAGCCTTTTGTGATAAAATCGACCGACTATCCCGAAGGAGTGGGCTTTGTCGACAAGATTAACCCTATCGGCGACGACCGCGAGGCCACAGGCGTTGTGACGCGTCTTACCAGTTTCCGAAACGCGCCACAGAGGTATAAGCGTGATTACCCTGTGATAGTCAAGCTGCTTAGCGTGGGGCAGATTGCCACTATCCTCGCGTCGGGCTACTACAGCAATATTCGTGACTATACCACATACTCCGACCAGGAGTTGCGCGAGGTTTCGAGCCGCATAATGGAGCGCTACGGCAACAGGCCGGAGCTTGAGTCGCCTGTGCTTGCCGACGACGACATTCTCGACATCAAGAGCTATCTTGCCACATATGTCGAGGCTCCGACGCAGGCTATGCTCCGCTCCAAGTATTTTGAAACCCTCACGATGGTGATACGCCGCGTACCCCCGGCAGAGTGGGCGTCGGTGCTCAACTTTCTGTGGCACGGCAACGAAGTGATAACCCGCCTGTTCGAGCGGCTTTGTGCAGACCTCGAGCGGCTGTCGTATGCCCGCGAGGTGTATGTGCCGTTGCAGGCCGTTATCCACGGGGGCGAAAATCGCCGTACCATAATGTCGGTGGCCTGCCTTAACGGGCTCGACGAAACTGACTGGCCGGTGCATACCAATGTGTATGTGCCAGTGGCCGGATCTTCCTCGCTGCGTGAGGTTTCTGATTTCCCGTCGTGCGACCTTTGCGCCGTAAGTGCCGAAGTCGTGTTCAAGATTGAAGAGGAATACCTCGACGAGAAATTACGATACAGCTACGACGAAAACCGCAGCGGGCTTCCCGGCTATCTGTCGCGGGCATCCCGTTCTAAACTCGCCGACGAGGTGGGAAAGAATCTGATGGCAGACACCGACTTGCTCGATTTTCCCGGAGCGCGCAGCCCGGAGCAGCAGGACGAGGCATTCTGCACCGAAGGGTCGCGCGACAAGTCGGGACAGTCCGTGCTTGTCAAGCTATTCCTGCGTGGCAAGATAGCCTATCTGTTCAATCACTACAGCGAGTCGCATATGATGAAGGTGCTTCTTTTCTGCCACCACCAGAAGCAGTCGGAAGTAAAGAATCTTCACATACTGCTCGACCAGTGGGTGCGCCGCAATGTCGGGGCAACAGTTGCGGAGCGTTCAGCCACACTTGCCCGTACAGGCGGTATCTCCCCCTTGCTGCTTGTGGCAACGAAGATAAACATTGACATGACTCACCGTGCCTTCGATTCGCACAACACGGAAACGGCGGTAAACAACCGTTGGGAAGACCGCTTCCGCACGGTGCTTCTCGATGCCGTTCTGAACTGGGACAATGTGGACTGGTTCAAGAACTGGAGCGCGCCCGGCGTGTCGTTCAAGGACACATACCTTCTGCGAAGCTATGAATTCAGCTCCTGCACGCCGCAGGGAAACCAGATGTTCTCGGGCTATGATGTGGCTACGTCGTCGCCGGAAACAGCTCTTGAGATGGACGCTGACTACTATCGCTTGCTTCGACGCACCTTTGTGTCGAATTCGAGCGTGCGCGAGCTTTTCTTTGACCCGGAACTGGCATGGGACGTGGTTTCGACACTCAACAACGACGGCTCGCTTTATATCATAGAGCGTATGACCAAAGTGGCACGCGCCGCTTCCGAAATACGCCGCGAGCATATGCAGCGCGAGCGCGACCAGATAATGGCAAACATACGTGACATCCTGGACAAGGAGTATGATTCCGAAAACGAGGCCGAGAAGCTGATGCACAGCATCAATACGGCGCTTGCCCTTCGCTGGGAGTTCGATATAAGCTGCACGCACGACAACTATTATTTCGGCCATCTCCTGCAGGCGTTTCAGGTAAGTGAGGCCGAATGTCTGCAGGCTGTGCACAAGCTCGTGCACGGCACTGCTATCAACAACGACCTCAACAATCTCAAGGAATACGAGTTGATACGGCGCAGATGCAACGACTTCGAGGGTTGCACGACCGACGACGAGCGTTGGGAACGGCTGATGCAGTCGTATCGCTACTGGCGTTCGCGCGAGCAGGCTGCAACGGAGCTTGCCCGGCGCAACATCGATGTGGAGATACTCTTTCAGGAGAAACTGCGACCGAAAACCAATCAGGTGTTTATCGCCGACCATATAATGCAGTTATGGAGCGACAAGGTGAAATCGGAAGAACTGATGAACACTTTCACAGCCTCCGACGGTTTCAACCCCGTGTTGATGAAAGACCTCACACAGACTCTTCTTGACTCAGCCCGGCGTCTGGACCTTGCCGATGTGATTGCGGAGAAAATACGGACAGAGGTAAGCGTGGCCAACACGGCCCAGATTCGCGAAAGCCTGGTGGCTGACATGATGGCGTCGACGCTCAATTCCTTTGTCGATGATTTCGGCTACTCGATGCTATCGTCCGAGCAGAGGGAGAAAGCACGGCTGATAGTGGCAGACAACGGATTGCCGGTATACGACTATATCGACCGCGAACGGCGCTCGTCCTATAACCACGACGAACTCGCGGGTCTGTTTGAAGATATGTTCGAGAGCGGTGCGACGCTAACCGATTCGTTCGACCGCCATTATAACGAGTGGCTCGAGTATATGACGATCGCGTACATAGTGCACCTCAAGCGCTCCACGATGCGGCCTGAGGTAAACCGTGCCCTCGGCGATTTAATAAAGCAAATCTCATAGCTATGAAGAGAATCCATTTCGATAGAAAAGGCCCTGTAAACCATCATTATTTCTTTTGGGAGCCTTGGGGATTCGGTGGCTGCCTGCTGCGGGGAATCCTGTTTATGGTGCTTCTGTTCGTCCTGCTTTATCTGCTGGCACAGTTCCGTTCGTGCAGCAGAGCGGAGTCGCGCGGAGCGACTGAAACAGTTCCCGATGAGGTTGTGGAACCGGGGCAGGGCGGCGGTGTGCCTCCAATCCGCGAGGAAGACATAATCGAGGACGAAGGCCGCCGTATCGTGTCGAACCGCCTCAATGTGCTTTTCGGAGCGGAAACGGGTCAAAGCGATATGGAGCGCTGGGCTGAAAGATTTAAGGAACTATATCCTGAAGATGGCTGCGCGGTGTTGTTTTCCGACCCTAATACCAAGCTGATGGCCATACAGGTGCCGTCGGAGCGTCGCGTGGAGCTGATAACGGAGCTTCCGCTGCAGATTCCCGAAATACCGTTTATGGTGTTCGATGAAACGGTGATGGACGTAAGTGCATCGTCCGACGACCCTTTTTTGGCTGACCGCGGTAAGGCCTGGTACTTCGGTCCTGTAGATGTTTTCCGGGCCTGGGACAAGACGCGCGGCTCTACCGACGTGGTGGTTGCCGTGGTCGACAGCTATTTTGATTTGAATAATCCTGAATTTGCGAATGCCAACATAGTGTCGCCTTATAATGTGCAGACAGGCACCGACGATGTGGGTATTCCTGAGGATTTTAATCCCGACCAGCCGGATCTTGTGCTTAGCCACGGCACAATGGTGGGCTCTATCGCTGTTGGCGCTGCTGACAATGCCCACGGGTCGGCCGGAATAGCGCCAGCCTGTAGCTTTATGCCTGTGAGCCTTGGCCGGCGTTTTGGCTGTTTTGCCATGTTGCAGGGATTGCTGTATGCCATAAACCACGGCGCTCAGGTTGTCAATATATCGGCAGGCATGAGTTTTACCGATGCTATGGCCAATATGAGCGTGGAGCAGCAGATAGAGATAGCCCGTCGTGAATTTCGCGACCAGGAGGCTGTGTGGAAGTATGTTTTCGATATGGCCGATAAGTTCTATGTGACGATAGTCTGGGCTGCCGGCAACGAGAATGTCTTTACGGCGCTCGATGCTTCAAAGCGCGGCGACAATACCATAAAGGTTTCTGCCGTGGACAAGTCGATGAGCAAGGCTATGTTCAGCAACTTTGGCAATTTTCCTGAGCGCCGGATTTATGAGTCGACAGTTTCTGCTCCCGGTGTGGGAATATACGGAGAAGTTCCGCGCGGAGGTACGGCGCAGCTTGTTGACGGCACGAGCTTTTCCGCGCCTATAGTAAGCGGTGCTGTAGGCTTGGTTAAATCGCTTGACCCGACGCTTACCACACAGTCGATAGCTTCTATTTTCAAGGCTACGGGGCAGCCTGTGCGCCAAGATCGCACTATCGGGCCGGTGGTGCGCATCGGTGCGGCCCTTGATTCGGTAATTGGCGGATTCATACCCTTTTATGACTTTATGGGGTATTACAGCGGCACGGCGCCTGTTCCTGCCGTGCTGCCTACCACTTTTCTCAGGGCGCTTGAGGCGGACGGCGAAGATCCGACCCGGCTGCCGCCTTTGATAACCATCAATTTCGAGTTTACCGACAGAGCTGTCGGAAAGGTACGTTATGTGTCGAATCTTTCCCCGGACAATCCTTGGGTAGCCGATTTTGTAATGAGCCACAATAACGGGCGAGTGCTTATAAGCCAGCCCGACAAGGCTTTTTGTAATGATTCCACGGTAGCTCCGTTCGGCTCTGCTGTGTTCACTGTCAGCGCGGGCAGTTATGGCGAGGCTGAGATTATAAATGTGGAATCAGAATCGATAGTGAATAATGTATATAGAATAAAACGACCTGGGTGATATGGCGAAACAGAAAGGAAGTGGAAAGTTTATGTCGGTGGCATTTATGATGTCGGCCATCGGCTTGCTCGCCATCTGTACATTGTCTTTTTATGGATTTGAAATTTATGGAATAACGCGAATTGGCGCCGCATTGGCAAGCGGAGGCTTGTTTTGTGTTGGCTTAGAGGGTATGGCGTATGCTATAAAGGCCAAAGGTACCACTAACGATTTCAAGAAATGGAGGATTGTCGAGATAGTGGCAGTGGCGGCCATGCTTGTTGTCATTGTCGGGTCTGCGCCGTTCGTAATAGCCGGATATAATTATTTGAGCGGTTCGCATAAGGCATTGGGCAAGCGGGCTGTTTTAAGTGTTGAAGCTATGGTTGGCAGGTATGTGGAGGTACAGAACGACCGTTTGGACGCTACTGTGGCCGGATTGTCGAATTTTGCGGCACACCATGTGAACCATGCCGGAAACGGCGTGCAGCGCTATATATCGCAAAAGGTTCTTGGCGGCTCTCCGGCCACGATGCTGAACAATCACCGTATCGAGGATTTTTATTTCAGGACAAAGGAATACATAGAAAACGGGAGCAACGAAGTGAACCGTATAGCATACAAGCGTGAACTTATAAATGGATTTAAACGGCGCGTAAACCGCTGGAGGGCATATGATATCAAACCACTCGCGGATAATATGAGGGCCTTTGCCGACACGCTTGCCGTTGAACTTGGCGATATGGCTAAATCTGTGCGTCTTCCGCTGATACAGGCTTCGGGCAGCAGTTACGAGCTTGTTGAAACGGAGCCGCCGGTTTTTTCGACGTCTGCTGATATAATACAGTTGCAGTTGGAGATAGCCGGTATAAAAGATATCAACGGGCGTAGCCTGCTGGCCGTGTTGCTGCTGGCCGCGTTGTTTTTATTCAATTATTTTATGTCGATGCGTTCTCTTGCCGCGCCGGTAGGACGTGGGCCGAAGATTTCCGACAAGTACGGTTTCCCCCTATGATTTAGATTGTATGGAACTTTCATTACCACAGAAATTATGGCTTAACAGAGCCCCTGCCGATGCGATACTGGAAAAGCTGAGGCAGCAGACATTCTCTGTAGAGGATCTTCGGGCGTATGCTTCCGTGCAGCCGCAGTTTGCGGCCAAGCTGGCCTATGTGGAGAATTTGTTGAACAATATGCCTGACCCGGCGGAAAATGCTGATTTCGAGTCTGCCGTGGCAGCTTCTGACAAAGCACCGTTTGCCGAAGAAACAGGACGCTTGCTTGAGGCGTATTTGGCTAAGTGGGGCAGTCTGCCATCGGCCACGCCTCATGTGACAGAGGTGCAGGGAGCTATGAGCCGTTTCAACGAGTACAAGCAGTACGAGCGTCTTCGCAGTCGTGCGGAATCTGCGATAATGGATTATGATACACGGCAGATTCCTCCGGCGGGCGAACTGATAGGCGCGCTCGGTTCTTTTGTCACTGCTTGGAAAGAAGTTGCGTTTGCCTCGCAGCATGTGGCCGAATGCCAAGAAATGAAAGAACGACTGTCGGGAATGGTTGCCGGCAATGCGGAGCAGGCATGGGAGGCAATCTTAGATTCGGACGGCCGACTTGCAAGCATAGAGGCCGCCAAAGAGTTTTTAGCACGTTACGGCGACATTGGCGATTACAGAACCACTGTCGATAACAAGATATGGGAATGGGCATTGGGACAAGCTGATGTCGAGGCCGGAGTCAGGGTTTATGATGATTTTTACCGAGGCATAGGGCGTCACTCCCACAAAGTGAACAGTGTGAGAAGAGCGTCGGCGGAATGGGCCTCTGTTGATGGCAGCGACATATACAGCGTGCTTGAATTTATAGGCCGTAATCCCGAGCATATTTTCGCCGCGCAGGCCGCTCGCGTAGTGGAGAAACTCAAGGGCGTGGAGCTTGAACGCCTGCGCTGTTCGCCACTGAAGTACGATAATCTTACTTTCTGCACCTTGTACGATAAGAAGGTTTGTACCAAGGAAGAACTTTGCGAAGCTTCGGGTGCGGACGAGGAAACATTCCAAAGAATACTGGACGATGAGCGCATAAGGAAGGATTTGCCGCCGTCGCCGAATGAGAACAGCCGTTATGCGTCGGGGGTGGGCGAGAAAGGCCTCACAGACGTGGTATTCTTCGGCATAGCTTCAAGCGGCAAGACCTGCGTGCTGTCGGGACTGCTGAGCCACGATGATATTGATATAGACGAGGCCAACTGGAGCGGCGAGTATGCCAGTCTTCTGAAAAAATACGGCAAGGCAGGCATCGCGATTTCGGGTACGCCGGAGAATTTTGTGGCAATGATCAAGGCTACGGCCCGACGCCCCGAAGGCGTCAAGCATCATTTCAACCTTGTGGAGATGGCCGGCGAAACTTTCGTTAATAAGATTGTGAACGCCATGGGGCGCGACGGCAAGCTTGTAACCTCTTTCGCCGACATGGGCACTCAGGCTCCCGAGATATTGAATAACGGAAACCGCAAATTGTTTTTCATACTCATTGACCCTACCAGCGAGGGGCGTGAGCAGGCTTTGCAGGCCGAAGCCGTCAACCGGTTGAAGAGCCTTATGTTCGGCAAGGTCGACGGGCGCAATCCTAACGAGGCCATAATGCGCCGCGTCGAAGGTTTGCATTTTATTGTGACCAAGGCCGACACACTTGCCGGAGGGCCTTCGCAAGCGCGCGAGGTGGTGCACGGCATTCTCAACCGTGGCGCCCGCGAAAGCCTTGTGGAGAGCTGCCGCGAATACGGTATAAACGCATCGGACGAAAGCGAGCTCGACGGACGTCCGCGTATATTCCCATTCAGCCTCGGACGCTTCAATGTGGGCAACATATATACATACAATCCGGCAGACTCCGACGTTCTGCTCAATGTTATATGCGACTATACGGCGTATGAGCGCAAGGGTTCGTTTTTGCGCAAGCTACGCCAATTTATGACTACTCCCATATTTTGACAACAATGGCAAATTTGATAGGACTTCAGATAGCGGGGCGCGACCCCGGTTATACCACTTTCCTGAGTATTGACTGGAGCGGGGAGCGTCTGGCGGATTCGTCGGACAGAGCGCTGTCGACGGGCGATGTGTACCATACCGTCAAATTTGAGCGAGAGTATTGGACATATGAATCCGTGGTTTGTAATTTCCTTGGGTCGGACAACAGGGAGGCTTTTATAAAAATAGGGCTTAGGCTGCCTGCACGCACGGTTCTGGCTGATGCCGCCGGGCGGGAGGTGTCCCCTGTCGACATTCTTGCAAAAATACGTTCGGTACTCGCCGACAACAATCTTAAGCGCAGAGCCGACCGCTATGTGCTCGACAGTGCCAAGCCGTTCGACTGCGCCGTATATAAATCGTTGATAACAGAGCTTACTGTAAGGCCTTTCTGGGGGCCGGCTCTGTGTATGGACGGCGACCGCAGCCCGGCATACATACTGGCAGAGAACGGCACGGCCGCGTCAATCATAGGGCGCCTGCCTATGTGTATGCGCCTCGGCGAGGCTTCGGCTGTGAATGTGGGACAGTTCCGGCCTGAAGTGCCATTGTTCGCAATGACATCGGCAGAGCTTGACGCTGCTCCAAAAATCACTATTGTCGCAGCTTGCAAGGATGTCAGCGACAAGGATGTGGAATTGGCATCGGCAGTAGTGCTGAACTCGTCGGATTATGGCTATGCTTCTGATGCCTATAAGAATGTGGCAGTAGAACTGTCGCGAGTAGAAGTGCTTGAAGCATATGCGTCGGGTCGTGCCATAGAGCGCAGGGGAGCCACGGTAAAATTCGACGGCAATTCCGGCGAGGTATTGGTGGCCTTCTCTCCGGAGCTGTGCCGTAAAAATATAATGGTGGAGCTTGAAGGCATTGCTGCGAGCGATAACAAGGCCGCTGTGATGTGCGAACTTTCGCTTGGTGACATTTCGTTATCTCCCGGAGCGTTCCAGCTTGAAGGTGAGAGGATAACGCAATTTGAGAGTGCTGTAAAGGCCGACCGCAAATGGCTTTTGAAGCATTTGCGGCTTAAGCCCGCATCGGCTTACCGCATAGTAGATGCCGCACTTTCGGGCGATACTTTGAGGATTGTACTTGCGCCGCTTTCCGTGGCTGTTCCCAATGGTGGCAAAATGGCTGAATCCGGCACTGCTGTACTCAGTATGCTGGTGCCTCTTTCTGCCAAGTGGGCTGAAAAGCCCTGCCCGGTGGAGATACGGCAGACGCCTGCCGGGCATAACCCGGAATGTGTGCGTGTATGCTCCGATTACTATCCTGAAGTGATGTTTGAGCAGAATGACGATGTGCGGGTGGCGCGGCTGAGCTTTGTGCCGTCGCCGTCGAGCAGGGTGGAAGTCTTTGTAGGCGTTCCGTGCCGGGTAAGCACAGAGGCGTTGCAGGAAGCATCAAGTGCCGGAGCCGAAAGGTATACGGCTGATTTCGGTGGCGGGAGCGTTGTGAAAAATTCGGCCTTTGCCCGTTTTTGCGGAGTGTTCGCGTTCCGCGACGGCGAGCGACGGCCTGTTTCGTGGTTTGCCCTGCGTATTTTTGTTATTACGCTGATTGCGGTAATAATTCTGTTGGGTGGCATGCTTGCAGGCTGGTACTATAGCGATGGCATAGACGCCGCCATCGGTACGACAAGCGAGGCCGTGCAGCCCGAGGCTGCTGATTGTGGAAAACAGGCACCGGTGTTGGAGCTGAAATCGAATGCTGAGAGCGATGAGAGTGCTTAAGTTTGCCTTATTCATATTGGTAGCCGGCGCATTGCTTGTCGTCGTGGCCCTTCAGATTGTGGCAGATGACAGTGCCGATCTGGTTGAGATACACGAAGTCGACAATTTGGACGAACATAAGGCGAGGATAGGCTCTTACGCCGCTGCTTTTTCGGACGGTTGGTGCGACACGGCCTTTCTCAACGCACGCCTGTACATAGAAAGTTGTCATCTTAGGGCGTCTGATTCCATAATGCTGTCAAATCTCTTTGCGAGCCATAGCATCGAGGCTCTGCATGGCTTTGTAAGGCGGCAGTATGGCCGCGCAAGAAGCCGTATGCCGCTTTCGGGGATACACGGACTGGCAGCAGTGTATGAAGGTCTGGACAACTATATGCGGCCGCAGTATGCTTCGGTAGAAAGCAGCGGGCATTATCGAAAGATAATGAACGACCGAGCTTTTTTCCTCAGCGTGTATTCGTACACGCGTCCTTTTACCGGCGGGTGGGATAACTTCTCCTGCGAGTATGCCGACGGCCGTGTGGTCCACAATCTGAATCATTACGACATAAACCGCGAGCTGGAACTTCACAGGGCCAAGGCGCGTGAGATAGAACGCCGTGCTGCGGATTGCGACAGCGAGCTTGTCGGTTTGCAGTGGGTGAGGGACGGTATTTCCGCCGAGGCTGTCGATGGCCGGTGCGAGCGTCTAAGGCGCGATTATGACAACGCGCGCAGGCAAGCGTTGCAGGCATTTCTTGGCTCTGTGCCAACCCATCAGTTGCGTAACGGCGATTTATACGATTTTGACGCTCATCTGAGATTGGCTCAGGCTATCACGGAATTTGAAAAAGAATGCACGGACATCAGGCTCGGAGCCGATTTCGACCTTGCCCGCGACAGAATAGCAAAGTCGGCACGTTCTTTCAACCGAAATTAAAAAGGAACTCATATATGCCAAAGATAAAGGAAGTATTAAGTTCGGAAGTTCACTGGCAGGTTGCCGGCTGGAACACCAAGGATCAGGCCAATATACGCATACGCCAGCTCCTTGGCAGTGAGGCTGAGATATTTGCCCCGGTATATGTGACCCACGGTGGATATTACTGGTCTGATGCCGAGGCGTCGGGCTGGACCACTCTTACCGATGCTTCGGAGGCCGACAGGGCGGAAGCCATGGCTGTCATCGAGGGGCTGCGCTCGCGCACTGTCGCGCGTTTTCCGCAACAGAAAGCGAGGATCGAGCAGATTTTCAATTGGCCTAACGATGATTTTGTGTTTCTGCGCCGAGGCGAGGCCGGGCTTGAGGTGCGACTTACCGGCTGGGGCTTCGCGAATTATAACCGGGCGCGTGGCGGAAGCATCATTGAGGCTCCGGCCGAGGACAATATACACGATGTGAAGCTCGCGTTTCTTATCGATGGCATAAGGGTGCCGTCGCGCAGTTTTGAAATAATGCAGGGCTTGAACCGGGCGCCAAAGCTTACAGATTCGGACGGACTGTACGACCTTGGGCGTGTTGCTCCGGGCGAGGTGGTGCATGTGCGTGACAGTGTTACCGGGCGAGAGCACAGCGAGAGCATAGGCAAGGACACGGAGTTGGTTGAAGTTGATGTGACCGAGTTTGTGACTGTGCGGCTTAACGCCACATACGATGGCGAACCGATTGGGGCAGAGGAGGCTTCGATAAGTTACGGACACCGTTCGCAGAAACTTGTGCTTGCCGACGGTGTGGCCGAGTGCCGTATGCCGTGGCTTGAAGGCATGCAGTGCGAGGTGGCGCTGCGAGATGCCCGGCAGAGGCGGGAGCTCGTGCGTGAATCGGCTAATGTTTTCGATTTTCGCTTTGTGTCGCCCAAACGCTTGCAGATGCAGCTTGTGGTGCGGGTCAGCGCTGATGGCGTGCCTGTGCTGAACGAGCCTGTCGATTTTAAGTTTAACGGTACGGCAAGGCAGATGCTTACCGACGAATCAGGCTGTGTCAAGGCTGTGTTCGAGCAGTCTGAAACAGAAGGTGGAGCTGTAACCGTGTCGGTGCGTGATCGCTCGGTGGTCGAGCCGGTGCGTGACGGAGAGCATGCCGTGGAATTTGCTTTCGATACAGATCCCGGAGAGATATTTAACGGAATGGTGCGCACTGTCAACCTTGACGGCGACGTGGTTAAATTCTATCCCATAACGATAGACTCAGGCAAAGGTCCGCTGAATTATATTACAGACGAGCTTGGCCGCGTGACGCTGCAAGACCTTGTTTCGGGTACGACTATGACGGTGGCCGATGCTACCGACGCCAGAACGAGGCAGGACTTCGTGCTTGATTCCGCGCGGGCCGTGTATGATTTCGTGCTGCCATATCGCAGCAAAAAAAATGAGGGCGATTGCACCTTGCGCGTGATAGAGTCCAACAAAAGACCGTCGTCGGGTACCACCGCCGTGCTTGTTCAAGATGATAAGAGGATAATGGCGCATCTTGACAAGAATGGCGAAATGCGGTTCGGCAGCGGTGACTTCTCTGTTGACAAACCGGTAACGGTGTGCCTTTCAAGCCTTCGCAGGCCTTTTCCCGAGCTTGAACTCCAACTCGAAAAAGACGAGAAGGAATATGAACTCAAGGAGGTTGCCAATCCTCAGCCATGGTGGCTGATTCTGCTTGAAATCGGGCTCGCTCTGTTTTTGTGGTTCGCCCTATATATGCTGTACTACATATGCAAGGGCTTGATCTATAGCCTGCCTAATATATTCTCGTAAACATACAGTAAAATGCGTAATTATATATTTTTCGACTATCTGATGCCCTTGTTGTACACGATGAACGTGATATCGTTCGTGCTGTTTGCATACGACAAGCATTGCGCCCTTATGGGCAAGCGCCGCATACCTGAGTTTCTTCTGTGGCTTGCCGGCGTGGCCATGGGGGCTTTCGGCGCTTTGTGCTCAATGGTGATATTCAACCATAAGACCCGTAAAAAGAGTTTTGCCATAGGCGTGCCCGTCCTTCTATTTCTGGAATTGGCGGTATGCGTGGTTCTTTTGCTAACCCAGCCAGGATACAATATAATATGAACGGAAGATTAAGAGGTGTCCTTGTGGGAGTATACGTGCTGCTTATCGCGCTGTTGCTCCTCTTCAATTGCGACGGTAACAGGCATACGTCGCGCGATATAGGCAATGACCGCGATGCCGTGGAGGCCGCGGAGGAGATAGGCGGCGACGGAGATATAAAGATTACATTGCTGTGGGATTTTCCCGGAGATGTCGACCTGCATGTGATGCAGCCGAACGGCAGGGAGCTTTGTTATCGCAATATGGAAGATTCCCGCACCGGCGGCAAGCTCGATGTAGACAACCGCGAGGGCGGCCGCGGGTCGGCGGAAAATATTTTTTGGACGCGTCCTGCCAGAGGGCGCTACGTGGTGTCGGTAGATATGTACCGTATCGACTCGGCAGCGCCAAACGGTGGCCGTGCCAAGGTGGTGGTAAAGGTCAACGGGCGATCTCAGACCTATAACGTTACTCTGATGCGCGAGGGACAGCGTGTGAATGTCACAGCGTTTGATTATGACCCTAATGCCATGTCCGGCCATGAGGAGCGGGACACGGTGGCAGTATGACGCATTTTTTTCGTAAATTTGCGGTTTGGTAGCAATACTTAACGATGATTTCAGTCAATAACCTTTCAGTAGAATTCAGCTCGCAGCTGCTTTTCGATAATATAAACTACGTAATAAACCCCAAGGACAAGATAGCCCTTGTGGGCAAGAACGGTGCGGGTAAAAGCACCATGCTCAAGATCATAGCAGGGCTGCAAAAGCCTACTGGCGGCAACGTTGTGGTTCCCGACGGTGTTACCGTAGGCTATCTGCCTCAGCAGATGGTGCTTGAAGACACTCTCACGGTGGCCGAGGAGGTGCGCAAGGTGTTTTCGCACGTACAGCAGATGCATTGCGACCTTGATGCGCTGTCGGAGGAGGCATCGGAACGTACCGATTATGAATCTGCGGAATATCAGAAACTTATAGAGCGAATTTCGTCGCTTACCGATATGCTCGCAATGGAGGGTACGGAGAACTATGAGGCCGAGATGGAAAAAACTCTTATAGGCCTCGGATTCGAGCGCTCCGACTTCGGACGACCCACGGCGGAGTTCAGCGGCGGCTGGCGCATGCGCATAGAGCTTGCCAAGCTATTGCTCAGGCGTCCCGACGTGCTTTTGCTTGACGAACCTACCAACCACCTTGATATCGAGTCGATACAGTGGCTTGAGGGATTCCTTGTGAGCAAGGCCAAAGCCGTTGTGCTCGTGAGCCACGACCGTGCCTTCCTTGATAATGTCACGTCGCGCACCATAGAAATCAATCTTGGCAAGATCTATGACTATGCTGTGAATTACAGCAAATTCGTGGTATTGCGAGATGAGCGCATAGAGCAGCAGATGCGTGCCTACCGAAACCAGCAGAAGCAAATTGCCGACACCGAGGAGTTTATAGAGCGCTTCCGTTACAAGGCCACCAAGTCGGTGCAGGTACAGAGCCGTATCAAGCAGCTGGCCAAAATCGAGCGCATAGAGGTTGACGAAATCGACAACTCCCGAATAAATCTGCGTTTTCCGCAGGCTCCGCGCTCAGGCGACTTTCCTCTTATAGTGGAAGGCGTTGGCAAGGCTTATGGCGACCATCAGGTATTTGACGGCGCCACGTTCACCCTCAAGCGAGGCGAGAAGGTGGCATTTGTAGGCAAAAACGGCCAGGGCAAGTCTACTTTGGTGAAGTGCATCATGGGTGAGATACCGTTTACGGGCAGCCTGCGCCTCGGTCATAATGTGAAAATAGGGTATTTTGCGCAGAATCAGGCCCAGATGCTTGATGGCGAATTTACGGTATTCGATACTATCGACAGGGTGGCCGTGGGTGATATACGAACTAAGATTCGCGATATTCTCGGAGCGTTTATGTTTGGCGGAGAAGCTTCCGACAAAAAAGTGAAAGTGCTTTCGGGTGGCGAGAAAACCCGTCTTGCCATGATAAAACTGCTACTTGAGCCTGTCAACCTCCTGATTCTCGACGAGCCTACCAATCATCTCGACATGAGAACCAAGGATATACTCAAGCAGGCCATAGCCGATTTCGACGGCACTGTAATTGTAGTGAGCCACGACCGTGAATTTCTCGACGGGCTTGTTGAAAAAGTATATGAGTTCGGTGGCGGCGAGGTGAAGGAATGCCTCGGCGGCATATATGAGTTTCTTGAGAAAAAACGTATGGCGTCGCTTGCCGAGCTGGAGCTGTCGAAGTTGCCTGCCGCGGAGGCCAAGAGCGCGCCCTCGAAAGCGCAGCCGACCCCGGCACCCGATTCACGCACGGAGCGCAAGCTCAGCTACGCCGAGCAGCGTGAGCGCGAGAAAGCTCTCCGAAAGGCCACAAAGAGGGTGGAAGAGGCCGAGGCCGCAGTGGGAGCACGAGAGGAGGCAATAAACGCCATCGAGGCGCGCATATCTTCGGGCGAAGCCATTTACGACGAACACGCGGCTGCAATCAAAGAGCTTGAAAACGCCATGAGCGTATGGGAAATGGCGCAGATGGAGCTCGACCAATTAAAAGAGCAATATTCACAATCATAATCAGATTGATATGTTAAATAAAAACCACATCCTTATCAGCGCGCTGCTTGCTGCAGGAGCCCTCGCAGGGGCTTGCAGCCAGAAAACCGCGCTCAAGGGAATCGACGCGGCCAATCTTGACACAACAGTCCAGCCGGGAGCCGATTTCTATGACTATGCCTGCGGAGGCTGGATGAAAGCCAATCCGCTCAAGGCAGAGTATTCGCGTTTCGGAACTTTCGACCAGTTGGCCGAAAACAATCGTTCGCAGGTTCGCGAACTTGTAATGGGTCTTGAAAACGCTGAAGCCGAGCCCGGTTCTAATGCTCAGAAAATAGGCGATTTGTTCGCAATGGGTATGGACAGCGTGCGCCTTAACGCCGAGGGCATCAAGCCTCTCGAGGCCGATCTTCAGCTTATAGCAAACGCTCCACGCGAAAAGGTTATCGAGATGATGGCCACCTTGCCCGGACTCGACGTGTTCTTCGGCACCGGGGTAATGGCCGACCTTAAAGACTCGAATGTCAATACGATGTACTGGGCTCAGGGCGGCCTCGGTCTTGGCGACCGCGATTACTACACCGACAATACCGAGCGTGCCGAAAGCGTGCGTCAGGCATACCGCACGTATCTTACCACACTTGCAACTCTTGCCGGATATAGCGAGGCAGACGCCAAACGTCTTACCGACAATGTGATGGCAATCGAAACAGAGCTTGCCAAAAACCAGATGACACGTACCGAGCTTCGCAATATCGAGGCTCAGTATAATCCGACCACTGTTGCCGAGCTTGATAAGAAATACCCCAATGTCAACCTCAAGCGTTATTTCGAGCTTCAGGATCTCGATGTTGACAAAATCATAGTGGAGCAGCCCGCATACTATGCCGTGGTAGCAAAAGAACTTGCCTCGCAGCCCGAACAAGTGCTTCGCGACTATATGACCGCTTCATATCTCGGTTCGGCAGCTTCTTATCTGAGCGACGATTTCATTAATGCCTCCTTTGCCCTCCAGCAGGCAATATCTGGCGTGGAGGAACAGCAGCCCAGATGGAAGCGTGCTCTTTCCGTTCCCAACGGAATACTCGGCGAAGCTCTCGGACAGCTTTACGTGGAAAAATATTTCCCTGCAAGCTCCAAGGAGAAGATGCTTACCCTGGTAGGCAACTTGCAGAAGGCTCTCGGACAGCATATCGACAAGCTCACATGGATGAGCGATACCACCAAGGCCCGCGCCAAGGAAAAACTCGATGCGTTTACCGTGAAAATCGGTTATCCCGACAAGTGGCGCGATTATTCGGGGCTTACTGTCGATCCCTCGCTGTCGTACTGGAAGAATATACAGAATGCCATACTCTTCAATAACGACTATAATAACTCGGACTACGGCAAGCCCGTCGACCGTGACCGCTGGCATATGTCGCCCCAGACAGTCAACGCATACTACAATCCGACAACGAACGAGATATGCTTCCCCGCCGGCATTCTGCAGGCTCCTTTCTTCGATCCTGAAGCCGACGATGCCGTAAACTATGGCGCCATAGGCGTGGTGATAGGCCACGAAATGACTCACGGATTCGACGACCAGGGTCGCCAGTTCGATAAGGACGGCAACTTCTCCAACTGGTGGACCGACGGTGACGCAAAGGCTTTCAACGCCCTTGCCGACAAGCTCGTGGCTCAGTTCGACAGCATTGAGGTTGCTCCCGGCACCCGTGCAAACGGCCGTCTTACCCTCGGCGAGAATATTGCCGACCAGGGTGGTCTGCGCGTTGCGCACACAGCATACCTCAACTCTCTCGGAGATAAGGAAGGCGAAGTAATCGAAGGCTTTACTCCCGACCAGCGTTTCTATCTGGCATATGCCAATGTATGGGCTGCCAATATCCGTGACGCCGAGATACTCTCGCGCACCACAAACGACCCCCATTCGCTTGGCCGCTGGCGCGTGAATGCCACCCTCCGCAACATTGCTCCCTTCTATACCGCATTCGACATCAAGGAAAGCGACCCGATGTTCCTTCCCGAGGAAGAACGCGTGATAATCTGGTAAGCGATACCGACATCCACAAAAAATCCTTGCCGCGCTGAGGGCACTGAAAAAGTCCCTCTATAGTGCGCTGGCTTGATTTAATCGGCACATGCCAAGTGAAGAACTTGTATATGTGCCGATTTTTTGTGTACCCCTATATGTATAAACAGGCCGATATGTTACACATTCAGCAGACTCATCAGTTCAGCGACTACAGCGAACTTTACGATTTGATTATTCCGTAGGACAATCTTCTGTGCAGAATCAATGACCTCGTAGTACAGGGCTGAACACTATTTCATATCGATACACGATATCCGTCCAATTATAGGGTATGCGCCTATAAGAAGCCCATGGCTGTGGCTGCCATTATTGCTTCCATAGAGTTGCCTACGCTTAATTTTTCGAGTATGTTCTGTCTGTGCCGGTTCACAGTGTGTATGCTTATACGGAGTGTGTCTGCTATCTGTTTACTCGGTTTTCCCTCCTTGATTAATAATAGGATTTCTTTTTCCCGGGCGGTTAATATATGATTCTTTTTGTCTGAGAAAGATAGACTGGTTATTTCTCCTGTGTGGTTGTTCTTTATGTGCGCGTTTATGTCTGTCTGGAACTCTTGTATGGGCGAGAGGTCGTAGCAGCATAGGATTAGCCATATCTTGCCATTTGGCGAAGTTTTGAGTACCTGAGTGCTGTTGTCAAGTACGCGGTAGCGGCCTTCTCGGTCTTTGATGCGTATGCGGCATATGGCTTTGTGGCGAACTTTGTCTTCAGCCGGCAAGGAATCGACGAATTTGAAGTATTCGTATTCCAACATTCTTTTTTCGACGAGATCTTCCGGGTGGAGCCTGTTGTAAATCACGTCTTCGTCGCTTGAGCAGATTTCCGCATAGAGGCGCGGAGCGTCGCCAATTCCAAGCAGAGATGCCAGTTCGCCACCAAAAAGGTAGCAATAATCGCGGGCAGCATCAGTTAGGACGCAGCAGGCATTGGTGGCGGAGGCTATGCTGCCTGCTATTACCTTGCACTCGTCAATATGCTCTCTGTCAAGAATTTCGTTGCCGAGGTTTTGGGACGAATAAATATAGTTGAGTTCTTTCCGCAGTATATCCATAGCTTTATGGTTATTTTTCAGTATTTCAGGAGTGCGTTCTTATATTTAACTTTGCAAAGTTAATCAAATAAACCAATTAATATATAGCGATATGGGAAAGAGAATAGTATTTCTTGACTATATGCGTGTGATAGCCTGCTTTATGGTTATTATGGTGCATTCGTGTGAGTTTTTCTTTATTGACGGGGCCAATATAGGCATACGGACACCGGGCGACGGTTTCTGGGTGAGCGTCATCGACAGTGCGTTTCGTTGTTCCGTTCCACTGTTTGTTATTATTTCGGCATATCTTCTTGTGCCGATAAGTGGGGCGGTGTCAGAATTTTTCAAGAAGCGCTTTGTCAGAGTGCTTGTGCCCTTTATTGTATGGTCGGTGTTGTATGCAACCTTGCCGGCTTTATGGGGGGCTATGGATAGTGCTGATGTCGTGGCTTCGTTAATGCGTCTGGCATATAATTTTAATGATGCAAGCGGGCATATGTGGTTCATCTACATGCTTATTGGCCTGTATTTGTTTATGCCCGTGATATCTCCGTGGCTTGAGAAGGCCGGCAAAAGAGCAGAGCAATTGTTCCTGTGCCTATGGTTCGCATCTTCGTTCTTCCCGTATATGCGTGTTTTTGTTGGGAATGTGTATGGTGAATGCTATTGGAACGAATTTAACCTCTTGTGGTATTTTTCCGGTTTTCTCGGATATGTTGTCCTCGCTCATTATGTTCGGAACTACTTGAAGCTTAGCCGTAAAGCGCAGATTTACATTGGTTTGTTCCTTTATGCTGTGGGTTATATGGTTACGGCTACCATATGGTATGGTCGAGTGCCGACAGCGTTAACACTTCAGGAGCTTGAACTGAGCTGGCGTTTCTGCACGCCAAATGTCATTTTTGAAAGCGTCGGGGCATTTATGGTAATACAGTCGCTTTTTGCCGAGGTAAAAAAGGGTAATAAGCTTATTGGTGAAATATCCAATTTGAGTTACGGCGTGTATTTGATGCACATTTTCATTCTTGGCGCGGTATTCAGCGTTGTTCAGCCTATGGCGATTGGCACACCGCTTACTATAATTAGTACGGGGGCTATTACATTTGTTATTTGCTGCATTTTGTCGAAGTTAATATCCCTGTTGCCATACAGCAAATATATAATCGGTTAGTTTTAAGGTTATGTGTACTATAGACTGTCTGTCTGTTTTTTCAGGCGGACAGTCTGTATTATTTATATTAATGTAACGGTAGAGGTTTCCACGATTTTAATAGGAGGTGGCATAGTGCGCTTCTATCTTTGGGGAGTTTGAGGAGGCGGGTTGGGTAGGCGGGGGATTTGTTACGGAATGTTAAAGGGTGGGGAGGGGAGTTTCGGGGCGGCGGGAGGTTTTTCGAAGGTGGCGGATTTTTTTTTATTACTGTCCGCTAAACTTTTTTAGTAGCGGTTGAAAATTAGGGCTGACACC
>ERZ778514.705-NODE-705-length-28648-cov-8.653971_pt1 | contig 28648 bp, 18 predicted proteins | sample MGYA00510344_ERZ778514 | MGnify/ENA primary metagenome ERZ778514 (study PRJEB29527, sample SAMN07138968) | mouse gut metagenome | material: feces | host: mouse | place: China:Nanjing | collected 2016-01-25 ...
ATCGATGTGGAAAACGACGCCACCTCAGCCTATCGTCTTATCTCCACTCCCTACAAGAAAGGCTATCCCGTCAACGCATTGTGGAGCTACCGATTTGCCGGCATCTCAAGCGATCCCGGCACTGAGGGCCAGACACTGTTTTATGTAGAGAACGGCGGCACATCCCACAATGCATCCGGCAAAAGCGTTGATATACTCGAGTTTTCAGGCCAGTCCGATCCCAAATATATCGTAGGTATCGACAATACATTCAAGTGGAACGGCCTGAGCCTCGGATTTGTGCTCGCCTACTACGGAGGCCACAAGATGCGTTGTCTGCCGCAGTCCGAAATATTTGAAAGCAGCTTTTATGCACCTATCGCTTCATATTTCAATAACGCCTGGACACCTGAGAATCCGACATCTACCCCGGGTATCGGCAAATACGCATCGAAATCACTTGGAAGTGAAACTTCATATGCCAACAATGCCGTGCATGATGCCTCGTTCCTCAAGCTCCGCAACCTCGTCCTGGGCTACACGTTGCCCGAAAGCTGGACCCGTCGGTTCGGCGTCAACCTGCTGACCGTCCGCTTCCAGGTCAACAATCCCAAGGCCCTCTGGACAGCCAACGACCTTGGCGTAGACCCCGAGACACTGGGCATACGCAATCCCGCCTCCTATATGGTAGGTCTTAACCTTAATCTCTGATCGGGAGTTTACACGTTTAAAGTTTACATTATGAAAATCAAACATATAGCCACAGGCATGCTCGCCGGAGCGATGATGATGACCTCATGCGCCGACTTCACCGAGATTGACCCCAAAGGCAAAAATCTACTCTCAAGCACAGCCGACCTCGAGCTGCTGCTCAACGCCGAATATTCGGTCAGTACCACCGACATGCAGCAAGTGTGCGGTGATGTGATATATGCCACCAGCACTCTGAGCACTCTGCTCCAACCGGTCGTCAAGACCAAATTTTCAATCCTTGTCGGTTGGGATGAAGCCGGCCACGACAACGATCTGCCCGAGCTCACCGCCTCCGACAGCTACTATGCATCATGTTACGAATACATCGGGCGCATAGCCAACCCCATCCTCGCAAAAATCGACGATGCAAGCGGCTCGGACACCGACCGTCTTGCCATAAAGGCCGAGGCTTATGTGGTACGTGCCTACTTCCACTATCTCGCAGTTCAGAAATTCGCACCCGCTTATGACAAAGCCACGGCAGCCAACACTATGGCTCTCGCCTATGTCAAGGAGGACCAGGACATCAAGCAACCCACGGTGCCTGTGTCGCTCGAGGAATATTACACCAATATCATCGCCGACATCGATGCGGCCCTGAGCCTCAACGCGCTCTCCGAGATGCCGCTCAACCGCATGCGCTTCGGTCTCGGAAGCGCGTATGCCGTCAAGGCCCTCGCTCTCATGGCCATGCAAGAGCCTGAGCGTGCGGCTGTAGAGGCTCAGAACGCGCTCAATGTCAACAGCACTGTAGCCAACTACAACAATATGCTTGTCGACACAGCCGACCCTGTTGGTGGAAGCTACAAGTCGATATTCCGCAAAAAAATGGAGTGTCCCGAGGACTATTTCAGCACCGATGACATCAACTTCTTCACATCCTATCCAACATGGGACTTGATGGAGGACGGACACGCCGTGCGCGACCACTTCAACACCATGAACAAGGCTTACGCCCCCATGGGCATGGACCCGTCGCTGATGATGATCGGCGTGCCTGGATACACCATGACATATGATCTCACCTCGTCATGGCCCACCATCGGTCTGAGCACCCCACAGATGTATCTGATACTCGCCGAAAACGCCATCGACAACAACCGTTACGACGATGCTATGGGTTATCTCGACGCCATCCGCGCCAACCGCATCAATCCCGCCGCATATGCACCGCTGCAGGGAACTGTAAGCGACAAGGCCACAGCAATAACGCATCTCAAGACCACAGCTCATGCCGAGGGCATATTCTCGGTATGGAACTTCATCAACCGCAAACGCTGGAACCGCCTCGATGACTATAAGGAAACATTTACCCGCACCATATGCGGTATCGACATGTCTCTGACTCCCGATTCGAAACTGTGGGTGTTCCCGATACCTCAGAATGTAATCAACAATAATCCTAACTTTACACCATATCTGAACTAAAAAAACCGACGGTGTGTCGGTGAAAGTGGCATCACTACTTTTTCCGACACACCCATTGCTATCAATCTTTATGAAACAGTTATCCATTATTGCCCTCGGCTCGCTCGCCGTGCTCGGAGCATGCACTTCACGTCCGGCCAATCAGTTTGATCTCAAAGGCGACATTGATGGAGCCGATGGACGCACCATCTATCTGACCTATTATGCCGGAGACTCGGCCGTGACCGACAGTACTGTCATAACCGATGGAGCATTTGCTTTCACGGGCTCAATCGACCGCCCCGTGAGAGGTGTTGTGTATTTCGGTGTGCCCGACTGGAACAACAAGGCCCAGGCAAATGCCTATTTCGAACCGGCCGAGATGACAGTGACTGGTCTTAAAGCCGATGATTTTTCTGACGCGGTGTTCAGTGGTTCCGCGACACAGGACTATGTGACGGAGTATGACCGTCTGACCGCCCCGGTCACCGAACGCATCGCCGGCCTACGTGCCGCCATAGCTTCGGCTACCGACGATGCAACCCGAAAGGCCCTCGCAGCCGAGTCGGACTCGCTGGGGAAAGAGTATGAAAAAATCACGATTGATTTCATTAAGAATCATCCGTCGTCATATCACTCTGCCTCACTTCTGGTCATGACCTGCGGCCGCATGAACTATCCCGAGCTCAAAGCCGTCTACGAAGGTCTCACCCCCGAAGTGCAGGCCGCGGCCGAGGGTGTCGGCGAGGAGCTTGCAGCTCTCGAAGCCACGCAACCGGGCCACATGGCACCCGACCTCATCGGCATCGACCCCGACGGCAAGGAGATACGTCTCAGCGAACTCAAGGGCAAAGTGGTACTTGTGGATTTCTGGGCCACATGGTGCGGTCCCTGCCGCGCAGCCCTGCCCCACGTCAGGAAGCTCTATGAGAAATATCACGACAAGGGTTTTGAAGTGTTTTGCATAGCCGACAACGACTCATCATCCGACGAGTGGAAAAAAGTCATTGTCGAGGAGGGTATGGAAGACTATCACAACATACTCCGCGGCCTGAAGACACAGACTGACAAAAACGGAAAGATGACAGGCTTTGACCGCTCTGGCGACCAGAGTGCGAAATATGCCGTGCACTATCTTCCGACAAAATATCTGATAGCGGCCGACGGCACCGTGATAGGCAAAATCGACAAGGACGAAGAGCTCGACAGGATACTCGAGGATTTGTTCTGAAAAGTTATGTTAAAAAGGCGTTGTGTCAAAAAGGTTTGCAACGAGACCTAATTCTTAAACTTTTAAGCATTTTAAACTCTTTAAACTACAAAGAAGTACTATCTTTGCAGTCAGATAACCTTATTCAAACAACACAATGTCACTTATGCCCTCACGGACAAGGCTCAACTAAACTATCCAATCATTTTTTTTAACATTATCGTAATGAACAAATTATCAATTCTCGGTATGGGTGCGCTCGCCATCATGTGTGCATGCAACTCCAAACCTTCGACCGAGTATACTATCAACGGTACCACCGACATCCCCGACGGCGAGACCATCTATTTCGCCTGCATGGTGTCAAACGACTCAACCTACAAGGACAGCTGCGTTGTGGCCAATGGCGCATTCTCATTTGCCGGCTCACTCGCCACCCCCAAGCTCGGCTACATCAGCCGTGGCCCCATCTCCTACATAAACGAGAAGGTGCGTCAGCTCATGGTAGAGCCCGGCAACATCACCGTAGCCCTCACCGGCGAGGATTACAGCAACGCCGAAATCACCGGCTCGCCCCTCACTATGGAGATGGACTCGCTCAACGCTATTCAGAAGGAGGTTTACGATCAGCTCATCCCCATGCGCGAGCAGTTTGCCGCCGCTCAGGGCGACTCTGTGGCCATGGCCGAACTCGAGCAGAAGTACACCGCCCTGATGAATCAGGTGAAGGACGCTCAGGTCAACTTTGTAAAGACCCACACCTCTTCGCTCTACGCTCCCGTAGTGATGTCGCGCCTCAAGAGCAACATGAGTCTCGACGAAATCAAGGAAATCTATAACGCCTGGACTCCCGAAGTGCAGGCTGCCGACGAAGCCACAGCCAAATATATCGCCGCTCTCGAGAATATCCAGCCCGGCGCAAAGGCTCCCAATATCACCGGCAAAGACCAGGACGGCAATGAGGTAAGCCTCTCGGGCCTCAAGGGTAAAGTGGTGCTCGTTGACTTCTGGGCCACATGGTGCGGTCCCTGCCGCGCTTCGCTCCCCCACGTCAAGGAGGTTTACGAGAAGTATAACGGCAAGGGCCTCGAGGTGCTCGCCGTGTCGCTCGACCGCAGCGAAGAGCCCTGGAAAGAATATATCGCCAACAGCGGTATGGGCATGGAGAAGTATGTCAACATCTACGACCAGCCCGTCAACAACGCCGACAATTACGCCATCCAGTATATCCCCTCCAAGTTTATCATCGACGCCGAGGGCAACATGGTAGGCCGCTTTGACGGCGAGGAGGAACTTGACGCCAAGCTCGCCGAGATTTTCGCTGAATAATACGCTATAATCAAGTCCGTAAGGACGCATAAGTGACATTGTTATTTTTATGAAAAGGTTTCTATCAGTTTTAATAGCCGTGGTGTGTGCATGTGTCATCGGCATCTCGGCCAAAGAAAAAGTGAGTGTGCTCTATGTGGGCGGCTCACCCGACTTCAACACAATGGGCGGCATGCCGGCCGATCCGGCCGAAGTGGCCAAATCGGCCAAGGAGCGCGCTGCCGACTTCACACGCTTTCTCAAACAGCGTTTTACCAAAGTCACCGCCATTGACGGCAAGGATTACAGACCCGAAATGTCAGAGGCCTATGATGTGACTGTATTTGACGGCAAGCCGGCTGTGCTCAGGCCCGAAGTGATGGAGCGCGATGAGAACGGACGCGTCATCCGTTATGAAAAAGCTGCCTATCTGCCCGACGATTTTGACGACGCCGTGATATGTATCGCCGAGGCAAGCGAAAATATCGGCCGCTCGCTGGGAAACAAAAATGACTGGTTTTGTCTCTGTCTCGACAATTACGCGCTCGGATGGAAAAAAGACCACCCGGTATTTAACGGCCCCTTCAAAGTAAACATCGTGTCGGAGATGCGTCCCACTCCCGACAACGCCAAGGAATATGCCCCGATGTATGGCTACACACTCCCCGAACAGACCGAAATGTGGATGGTGAGCAAAAACGGTGGTTTTGAGAACGGCCAGCGCATAGGCATGGTGTCGCGCCCCTGGGGCTACACCGACTCGCCCGAAGCCGAGGTAATATCGGGCGGACTGTGTGCCAAAAGCATCGACGCTGTAGCCATCGGACGTCACGGCAACTTCTTCCACTGGGGGTTTGCAGCCAAGCCTTCCGACCTCACCGAGCCGGCCAAAGCCGCACTCGCCAACGCGATTGTATACATCAAGGACTTCAAAGGCAAACGCATCATAGCCCGCAAACTCAACGAAAGCATAGCCACTCGCGACGCAGCCACTGCATCGAAATACACCATGTCACGCGCCTGCTGGAAAGAAATGGAGGCCGTAAACATGAAGTATTATCTCATGATGGACAGTACCATGCGCGCCATCAAGGCAAAACAAGCCGCCGGTGAAGAGCTCTCGCCCGCAGAGATGATGCACCTGCAATTTCCGGCAATTCCCAAACCCAAGTCCATACCCTTCTCGGAATACCTCAAGGGCCGCAATCCGGAGCTATACAAAGTGTTTGGCGAGGATGAGGCCGAGTATGCACGCTATTATGACAAAAATCGGCCCTATTTCCGCGCCGACAGCAACGAGGGCTACAGTCTGGAAATTGACCAGGAGGCCCGTGCGCTCGGCATTGCCAACAACGATATACGCCTGCTTGACAAGGCTGTCGAACTACTCGAAAAAGGTGGCGATGACGCCGTGACCGGTCGTACACTGCTTGAACGCTACACGCTGTGCCGCTTCGCCACACCCGCCGAGTGGAAGGCGTGGCTCGATGCCAACCGCGACCGTATGTTCTTCAGCGAAAGCGGCGGATGGCTGTGGCTTGTCGATACTCTCGACCCCTCGGTGCCCGGCAACGACTACTCGGTGCTTACCGCTCCTGCACAGACCGAAAACACAGCCTCAGTCGCTCCGGCCGGTGACACAGACCGCAACAATCCTGTGGCACTGAAAGCCGAAATCGTCGATGCTCCCGGCGGCATGAAGGACGTGGTCATCACCATGACCGTGCACGAGGGTTTCCACACCTATGCCTATGTGGCCGATGAAGACCCGTTTATCCCGACCGAAGTGAACATAGAACTCCCGGAAGGTTATGAGAAATCGGGCTCGCTCGTCACTCCCACACCCACCCCTTCGTCGACAGCAACGACCTATTACACCGGCAACGGAGCCTTCCGCCAGCGCATCAAGGGCAACGGTGACGGCGAGGTCGTATGTAAAGTTAAATATCAGGCATGCGACGCGTCAATGTGTATGCCCCCGGTAACAAAGACCATAACATTAGCTATCCGATAGAGATAGATTTGAGAAAATAGCAAGAGGCCGAATCCTGAATGATAACAACCTTAGGATTCGGCCTCGTCTTGTATTGGTGTGCAGGTATCTTTACGGACACGCTTTGGCTGTAAGTCAAAAAAACACTACCTTTGCAGTCACAAAAATTCATAGTGATATGGACGAGAAATTAGAGCGGCTGTGGAACCGCGAATACTGCAAGGCGATGGCAGGTAATTTCATGCTGTTTTTTTCGTTTTACCTACTCACACCTTTACTCCCCATCTATCTCGACTCTCAGTTTAAAGCCGACAAGGATATGATAGGGCTTGTGCTGTCGGGCTATGTAGTCGCAGCACTCATCGTCCGCCCGTTCAGCGGATTTATCGTGGACAGCTTCAACCGCAAGAAAGTGTTGATGCTCTGCTTCTTTGCTTTTTTCATATGTTTTACGGGCTACATCGGAGCCGGCACGCTGCTGATGTTTGCCATCGTGCGCACCATCCACGGCATCCCCTTCGGAGCCACTACGGTGGCCAATAGTACGGTGGCTATAGACGTATTGCCCTCCTCGCGACGCAACGAAGGCATAGGTTACTATGGGCTGAGCAACAATCTTGCCATGGCGATAGCACCTTCGGCGGGCATATGGATATATGGAGCCACAGGTGATTTCACTCTGCTGTTCTGGATTTCGCTCGCTGTGGCCTTCTTTGGTTTTTACTGCACGACGGCCATCAGACTCCCGGCCCGCACACCTGTGGAGGGTAAACCTCATCTGAGCATGGACCACTTTTTTCTCACACGCGCATGGCTCATGTCCATCAATATATTCCTGTTCAGCATCTGCTGGGGCGTAATGAGCAACTATGTGGCTATATATGGTAAAGAAGTGATGGGTATAACCGATGGGACCGGCATATTTTTCGCACTGCTTTCGAGCGGTCTGTTCGCATCACGTCTGTATGGCGCGAAATCTCTACGCGAAGGTCGCCTGACCGAAAATGCACTCGAAGGCGCGTGTATCTCGGCTGTAGGTTTCACACTCTTTGCTCTCGCTCCGGGTGTGTGGGCATTTTATGTGTCGGCCTTGCTCATCGGTCTCGGCAACGGACGAATGTTTCCGGCCTTTCTCAATATGTTTATCTCTGTTGCCCGCCACGACCAACGCGGCACAGCCAACTCGTCAATACTCACTTCATGGGACCTCGGCATGGGTGCAGGCATACTCCTTGGTGGCATACTTGTGGAATATGCCGACTACTCGACAGCTTTCTGGTTTACGGCCGCCTCACAGACTTCAGGTGCGTTGCTGCTCTACTTCTTCACCCGCCGTTTCTTCCAAGCAAGAAGAAGAGATTTATAGAGCTTCGAGGTTATAAAGTTTAGAGGGGACAGTTTAAAGTTTAAGAATTGCGATGATGGCTGTGTCAAGCCATTGATATTCATATAAACTTTAAACTGTCCCCTCTAAACTTTAAACTCTATACTCAATACCATTAAGATAGACTGTTTCAATGACGGGTTCGGTATAGGAGTAGAGCATATAAGCCGCAGAAGTGAGCGGTTTGGTGAGGAAGAATGACGCCACTTTGCCGGGAGTAATCGAGCCATAGTCGGCGGCAAGTCCCATAGCAGCGGCACCGTTGAGCGTCGAAGCGTTGAGCGACTGCTCAGGCGTCATGCGCAGTTGTATACAACCAAGCGATGACATGAAACGCATGTCGCCCGATGGAGATGAACCTGGATTATAATCCGAAGCTATGGCAACGGCAGCCCCGGCCTTTATCAGCTCGGGAGCCGGAGCATGACACATGTTAAGGAAAAATGATGCTCCCGGCAACACTGTAGCTATTGTAGGCGACACGGCCAGGAGTTCAATCTCGGCCTGTCCGATATTTTCAAGATGGTCGACCGAAGCGGCTCCGTGGGCCACACCCACCTGCACTCCGCCCGAGCAATGAAGCTGATTGGCATGCAGACGCGGAGTGATGCCATAACGGGCGGCTTCATTAAAAATCCTGTCGGTCTGCCCGACAGTGAAAAATCCCTGCTCACAGAATACGTCGACATAATCGGCCAACCCTTCGGCCGCCACAGCCGGAAGCATCTCGCGGCACACATGATCGACATACTCGTCCTGACGCCCTTCGAAAGCACGGCCTACAGCATGTGCTCCGAGAAATGTCGAACGTACGGCGAGCGGAAAATCCTGACGTATGCGTGCTATGACACGCAGCATCTTGAGTTCATCGTCAAGTGTGAGTCCGTAGCCGCTCTTGATTTCCACGGCTCCTGTGCCAAACGATATTATATCACGTATACGCGAAGATGCCTCGTCATACAGTCGGTCCTCGCTATATTCGTGCAGCCTGTCGGCCGAATTGAGAATGCCACCGCCTCGTGCGGCTATCTCGGCATAACTCAAGCCATTGATTTTGTCGACAAACTCCCGCTCCCTGCTCCCGGCAAAGACCAGATGGGTGTGCGAGTCACAAAACGACGGGAAGAGCCAGCGTCCGCATGCATCGATAGTCTCACACTCCCGGACCGGACACTCCGACATCTGACCATAGGAGTGAATCCTCTCACCCTCCACGGCCAACCATGCGTCATGAAGCACGGGCAGAGCGTCCATCTCACTACCACGCAGGGCCTTGCCGGCTTCGTGGCGCACACCGACTATAGCTCCGATATTTCTGATTAACAGCATATTGTATCTATTATTTAAAAAGTTAAAGGAGTCATAAAGTCAAGACAACACTTTATAGCCTCCTCTAACTTCTTGTATATTAGTTATTATCACATATTATGCCTGGCGCAGAAACTGCACAGCCTTCTCGATGTAGGTATACATCACGGTATCATTCTGAATAAATGGAACTTCACGACGGAATGCATCGTGGAACTCCTCGACTACAGGCGATGACTTCAACGGACGGCGGAACTCGAGAGCCTGGGCGGCATTGAACAGTTCGATAGCCAGGACGCGCTCGGTGTTGTCGGCCACACGCAACAGTTTGGTGGCTGAGTTAGAGCCCATCGAAACATGGTCTTCCTGACCCTGCGACGAAGGTATGGAGTCAACACTTGCCGGCCAGCAGAGACCCTTGTTCTGGCTTACGATAGATGCGGCGGCATACTGAGGTATCATGAAACCGCTGTTGAGTCCGGGTTTGGCCACAAGGAACGACGGAAGCGAACGCGCACCCGAAATTAGCTTATAGATGCGACGCTCGGAGATATTGGCCAGTTCGGCGAGAGCCACGGCAAGAAAATCCATCGGCAGAGCTATAGGTTCGCCATGGAAATTGCCGGCCGACACGATGAGGTCGCTATCTGGAAACACGGTCGGATTGTCGGTAGGACTGTTGATTTCGTCCTCAATCTTGCCCTTGACATAGGCTATTGTGTCCTTGACCGCGCCATGCACCTGAGGTATGCAGCGGAACGAATAGGGATCCTGCACATGCTTCTTGGGATGGACTGCTATCTCGCTACCCTCAAGATATTCACGCATCACGCGGGCGGTCTCGATCTGACCCTCGTGGTGACGTATGCGGTTGACCTCATCGCCAAACGGTTCGAGACGGCCGTCGAAAGCGTCAAGCGACATTGCGGCAATCTTGTCGGCCTGACGGCTGAGACGCAGAGCCTTGATTAGCGCGTCGGTGGCATGGGCCGACATGAACTGTGTGCCGTTGAGCAGGGCGAGCCCCTCCTTTGACTGGAGCTCGATAGGACGCCAGCCCATATTGTCGAGAGCCTCTGAGGCAGGAATAATGTGGCCGTGCCACATCACTTCGCCAAGGCCGAGCAGAGGAAGACTGAGGTTGGCGAGCGGTGCAAGGTCGCCCGACGCGCCGAGCGAGCCCTGACTGAACACGACAGGAAGTATGTCGGCGTTATAGAAATCAATCAGACGCTGCACGGTGGCCAGTTGCACACCCGAGTTGCCATAGGAAAGCGATTGGATTTTAAGCAGGAGCATCAGACGCACTATCTGCGGAGCCACCCGTTCGCCAAGCCCACAGGCATGCGACATGACGAGATTTTTCTGAAGCTGCGACAGTGCCTCGCGGTCGATAGATATGTTGCACAGCGAGCCAAAACCGGTAGTGATGCCGTAGATAGGCTCGGTCTGCGACTCCATCTTCTCGTCAAGATATTTGCGGCACTTCTCGATGCGCTCCTTTGCGTCGTCAGATAGCGAGAGAGAGGCGTGAGAGTTGAGGATCTCCTCAACTTTCTCTATGGTAAGCCATTCGGCTGATATTTCGTGATTCATAGTTTCTTGCGGTTATTCTTGTTATTTCATTTGTAACACATCCGACGGTTTATGCCAGCACCGACTCTATCAGAGAGTCGTCGGCAAGATTGGGAAGCGTTACCGTAAGCCCCGGAGTGCGCTCCATCTCGCGCTTGATGGCATCAACCGCACCCTGATTGCGGGCCCATGAGCGACGGGCTATACCGTTGTTGACATCCCACAGGAGCATGCGGCGTATGCGGGTGTCAGACTCGGGAGTGCCGTCGATGACCATGCCAAAGCCTCCGTTCATCACTTCGCCCCAGCCTACTCCGCCTCCGTTGTGGAGCGACACCCATGTGGCTCCGCGGAAAGAGTCGCCTATCACATTGTGGACGGCCATGTCGGCACACAGGTTGGAGCCGTCATAGATATTGGATGTCTCACGATAAGGCGAATCAGTGCCCGACACGTCGTGGTGGTCACGTCCGAGCACTACGGGAGCCGACAGTTCGCCATTGCGGATAGCCTCGTTGAAAGCAAGCGCGATGCGTGTGCGGCCCTCCGAGTCGGCATAAAGTATGCGGGCCTGCGAACCGACCACAAGATGGTTTTCGGCAGCCGACTTAATCCAGTGTATATTATCGTCAAGCTGACCGCGGATGTCGTCGGTCACCTCCTCACGCAACTGCTCAAGCACACGGGCGGCGATGCGGTCGGTGGCTGCGAGATCCTCGGGAGTGCCGGAAGTGCACACCCAGCGGAACGGACCGAAACCATAGTCGAAGAAAAGCGGTCCCATGATGTCCTGCACATATGACGGATAACGGAACTCGCCGTCAGCATTCATCACATCGGCTCCGGCACGCGACGACTCGAGCAGGAAGGCATTGCCATAATCAAAGAAATACATGCCGGCATCGGTCAGCTTATTGATAGCGGCAATCTGACGGCGCAGCGACTCCTGCACGCGGCGGCGGAACTCCTCGGGGTCATCGGCCATCATGGCGTTGGACTCCTCGAGCGACAGTCCTACGGGATAATATCCGCCGGCCCAGGGATTATGGAGCGACGTCTGGTCGGAACCGAGATCCACGCTCTCGCCTTCGGCAGCAAGACGCTCCCAGAGGTCGACCACATTGCCGAGATAGGCCATCGAAACGGCACGGCCTTCAGCTCGGGCCTGACAGATGCGCGGCAACAGTTCGTCAAGCGAGTCATATACCTCGTCGACCCATCCCTGCGCGTGACGTTTCTCCACGGCTTTGGGATTGATTTCGGCAACCACGCTCACGACTCCGGCTATATTTCCGGCCTTGGGCTGGGCTCCCGACATGCCGCCGAGACCCGACGACACAAAGAGCATACCGGCTGTCGACTCGCGCCCCTCTGTAAAGCGACGGCGGGCTGCATTGAGCACAGTGATAGTGGTGCCGTGGACAATGCCCTGCGGACCTATATACATGTATGAGCCGGCTGTCATCTGACCATATTGCGACACTCCGAGAGCATTGAGACGCTCCCAGTCATCGGGCTTGGAATGATTGGGGATGACCATGCCGTTGGTCACGACTACGCGCGGAGCCTCCTTGTGAGATGGGAAGAGCCCGAGCGGATGGCCCGAATACATGACGAGTGTCTGCTCGTCGGTCATCTCGGAGAGATATTTCATGGTAAGCAGATACTGTGCCCAGTTCTGAAACACAGCACCGTTGCCGCCATAGGTGATAAGCTCGTGAGGATGCTGAGCCACGGCCGGGTCAAGATTGTTTTGAATCATCATCATGATGGCAGCAGCCTGACGCGACCTGGCGGGATATGCGTCAATAGGACGGGCATACATATCGTAAGTGGGACGGAAACGATACATATATATACGTCCGTAGGTGTGAAGCTCCTCTACAAATTCCGGAGCAAGCTCGGCATGCAGAGTAGCGGGGAAATAGCGGAGCGCATTGCGCAGAGCCAACCGCTCCTCCTCGGGAGTGAGTATGTGTTTACGGCGCGGGGCATGGCTCACCGACTCGTCACGTTCACGACGAGGGGGCAGGATGTCGGGTATACCTTGTATAATCTGATTCTTGAAATCGGATGTCTCTGATGTCATATTTTGAGTTATATTATTTTTCATGTTAGATTTTCTCTTCCACAACCTTCAGTACTGAAGCCTCGAGAGTCTCGGCCTCGGCGGCAATAGCCTCGGCGTGTGCCACGAGCGAGTCGGCGAGCTCACGATCTCTGAGACCGGCGGCATTGATTTTAACGTTAAGCAGCGCACCACGGACTGCGGCACGGGCGGCAAGCGCACCGACACCGGCATCGCTCACCGACGCGGGATTGCCCTGCTCGGCCATAAGCTGTGCGAGAGGAAATACCTTTACAGCCTGCTCCATAGTGCGCAGAGGCACACGGGTGGCATACTCGGTGGCTCGTTCCATAGCCTCGGCACGGGCGGCTTTCTCGGCATCTGTACCCTTGGGCATGGCAAAGACTGCCATTATGCCGTTGAAGGCCTGTGTGTCCTCGTCGACCAGAGCCAAGAGCGAATCAACAAGTGCCCGGCCCTGCTCGGCTACATCCGAAAACTCGCGCCAACGCTCGTCCCAACCGGCTTTGTGGGCCGAAAGATTGGCCACCATAGTGGCAAGCGCGCCGCCGAGCGCACCCATATAGGCCGAGATGGAACCGCCGCCGGGAGCGGGTGACTCGGATGCAGTTTCGTCGGCAAACTCGCGACACGTCATGTCGACAAGTTTCTTCGCCCCGTCATTAGAGGCTATCATATATTCGATAATCTTTTCGCTTGGCTCGAAAGGCTTGAGTTCGTCAAGACCCATCGACTTGACGGCCATGCGTATGATTTCGCTTTCGGGAATACCTGTCGACCGCTGCTGCTTGTGGAGGAAATAGCGTCCGGCATCAACAATAGCACTCTTGGGCACAAGACCTACAATCTCGGTGCCTGTCACCCGTATGCCACGCTCGTTGGCCGCACGGCACACCTCGTCAAAAGCCACATGGAGAGGAGTGGTGGAGATGTCGGTAATATTCATCGACACCTGCGCGATGCCATACTCGTCGATATACCATCCGATGGCCTTGGTGCAGGGAAGGGTGCCGGGTATGGTTATGGTCTTGCCGTCGGCATCCTTCATCGGTTTGCCGTTGGGCTTGCCGCCTTCGCGCATCGGGCGACCCTTCTCGCGCACGTCAAACGCGATGGCATTGGCTCGGCGCGTAGAGGTCGTATTGAGATTGAAATTCACAGCAATCAGGAAGTTTCGGGCTCCTATCGTGGTCGCACCTGTACGTGCGGCACGCTCGTCAAACGGACGGTTGCCGAAATCCGGGCCCTCGGTCTCCGAGCCCATACGGTCGGCCAGTCCCTCATACTCGCCCTTGCGGCACACAGCAAGATTCTTACGTTCGGGACGGAAAGCGGCCGCTTCATAGCAGTAAACAGGGATATCCAGCTCCTCGGCCACCCTTTTGGCCAACTGACGCGACAGTTCGGCACACTCCTCGAGCGTAATGCCGCTTACAGGCACGAAAGGACACACATCGGTGGCACCCATGCGCGGATGTGCCCCATGATGCTGACGCATATCTATAAGCTCGGCGGCTTTCTTTATGCCCTGAAAGGCAGCCTCAAGCACATCCTCGGGCGAACCTACAAATGTGACCACCGTGCGGTTGGTCGCTTCACCGGGATCCACGTCAAGAAGACGCACAGCCGAAGCATCCGTAATAGCATCGGTAATTTGCTTTATCACATTCTTGTCACGTCCCTCACTGAAATTGGGCACGCACTCAACCAGCCTGGTTTTCATAATTACTGTATTTATTGGTATTCGGTTATTAGACTTATTGACGCAAAGGTAGTAAATTTCAGCAGTATTTTTTCGCGTCAAAACAATGTTTTTTAACAGCATCCCGATAAAAAATAAATATTCCCCAAAACAGTGCGAAAAAGAGTTTTTTTCTTAATTTTGCTTTTTCAAAAAACATCTGTCATGGATTACAACCAATATCTGACAAAGGCCATGCAATGGGCCAAGGAAGCCGGCGATGTGACGCTGCGCTACTTTAGAAATCCCGAACTGAAATCGGTGACCAAGCAAAATGATTTTGATGTATTGACCGAGGCCGACAAGGCTGCCGAAAAGGTTATAATGGACAATATACGACGGGAATTTCCCTCCCACTCCATACTTTCGGAAGAGAGCGGCACGACTACTGTCTGCGACAGCGAATGGCTGTGGGTGATAGACCCACTCGACGGCACAACCAATTTCAAGCAGGGCCTGCCGGTCTACTCCATTTCCATCGCTCTGCAACACAATGGCGAGACTGTAGCCGGAGTGGTGTATGCCCCTTATCTCGGAGAGATGTTTCACGCGGCAAAGGGTTCGGGTGCATTTCTCAACGGCCACAAGCTGCATTGCGGTCAAAACGACAGACTGTCGACTATGGTAGTAGCCACAGGCATGCCATATGACCGCGACCGTCATCCCGACAACAATCTCGACAACATCGCGAGAGTGAGCATGCAGGTCAGAGGCATACGGCGCATGGGCTCGGCCGCTATAGACCTTGCCTATACGGCCGCCGGGTATTTCGACGCTTATTGGGAACTGAATCTTAATCTATGGGATATAGCAGCAGGTGCTCTGATGGTACAGGAGGCCGGCGGTGAGGTCAAGTCGATACGCTCTGACCGCAATCATTCAATCATGGCCGGTAGCCGGACTTCACTTAATGTATTCAGACCTCTGATAAAATAGTAATGTTTCGTATCATATCGTGTCGTTTACCGACACTGAAAAAATCAAAGTCGGATGGCAAGCTCTTCTCTACCATCCGACTTTGATTTTTTCAGTCTTAAAGCACCTGCTCACGGAGCCACTTCTCAAGCTCTCCGGTCCATTGACGCTTATACTTGAAACTGTCACGGAATCCCCATCCATGGCCACCGACCGGATATATGTGCATTGCGGCCGGGACTCCGTTGGCAATCAACGCATTGTAATAATTGATTGAATTGGCCGGAGGAACGGCCCGATCATCAGACGAGAGCATGATGAATGCCTGAGGTGTCGACTTGCTGACATGAAGCTCGTTGGAATACTCCTCCTCAAGAGCCTTTCCGGCATCCTTGCCGAGAAGATTATTGCGCGAGCCCATGTGGGTCACAGCAGGATCCATCGAGACAACAGGATAGAACAGCACCTGGAAATCAGGACGCGAGAGCGAATCGGGATAATGTGTGGCGAGTGTCGAAGCGAGATGTCCGCCTGCCGAGGCTCCCATTATGCCGATTTTCGACGGGTCAACGCCCCACTCTCCGGCATGGCTGCGCACCAGACTCACGGCTCGGGCTGCATCTTCGAGAGGTACATTGCTGCGCTGTTTGGGTATACGGTATTTGAGCACGACGTAAGTCACTCCCTGGGCGTTAAACCACGGAGCCATGTCGTGTCCCTCGTGAGCGGCGGCCTGATGACTGTAACCTCCGCCCGGACACATCACGACTGCCACTCCGTTAGGCTTGGCCGGACGATAAACGGTCATGCCCGGCTCGACCGACAGGTCCGACATATCTATATGCCGGTCGCGGGCCTCGGGATTGCTGAACAATATCTCGATTTTTTCCTGAGCTACGGACGTGAGTCCCATCGCAGTCAGTATCATAAACATTATTTTTCTTATCATGGTATGATTGGTGTAAAAATGGTAATTAAGAGGGTTTTAATAACAAATGTCAACCGAAAACACTCTCTAACGCTTGCGTGGCTTGAGCTTGAGTGTGTCAAATCCGTTGCCCCACACACCGCGCACGTCACAGTCAGTGATATAGGCCGTCGGGTCGACTTCGTGCACTATATGGAATATCTCGGCCGTATTGTACTGGCGACACCATACGAGCAGCAACACGCGGTGCGCGCCCGTCCAGTAGCCGTGAGTGTCGATGGTCGAGACACCGCGCCCAGTCTCGTGGGTAATGCGATAGGCTATCTCCTCCCACTTGTCAGAAAGGATGAAAAACTGGATGGTCTGCTTGTCTGCCACGATAAAACGGTCGGCGATATAGGAGTAGACAAATATGGCCACCCAACCGTAGATTATGGTCTCGGTGCGGGCTTGTATGCGGGCCTCCATATCGCCGTCAAACGGCAGGAAAAACGATGCGGCGACAATCGACATGTCCACAATCATCATGGTGCGCCCGACGCTTATCGAACTCACGCGTTCCATCACTGCCGCGATTATGTCAGTGCCGCCGGTGGTGCCGTTATGGCTGTAATAGATGCCGATGCCTACACCGAGCAGCATAGCTCCCATAAGCACACTCATGGTCATGTCGCTCACCAGCGGGGGACGCGACACAAAATATCCTTCCATCGCTCCGATGACAAGCGACAACACCGTGAAACCAAACACGGTCTTGATGACAAAATTTCGTCCTATGTAACGGAATGCGCACAGCAGCAACAACAGGTTGCTGCAATACATGGCCACCGCCACCGGGATGCGTTCGCCCGAGAAATAGTACACTAATGTGCCAAAACCCGACATCCCCCCGATCACGACATGGTGAGGGAGGATGAAAACGGTAAATCCTACGGCATATATCAATATGCCGAGGATTATGTAGAAATAGTCGCGTCCGCTGAGGACAAGTCTATTGCAGGCCCTTAATATGTTCATTATGTTTATTCTTTGGGATGTCGTATCTCGGTGTCAAGTCTGTCAGCCCCGGGTGTATAGGAGACATATATCTCGTCGCCCGGCTTGACATTGTCCTCGACAATAAGCTCGGCCAGCGTGTCCTCAAGATACTTTTGGATAGCTCTCTTGAGCGGACGCGCGCCAAACTGTGCGTCATATCCCTTGTCAGCTACAAAATCACGCGCCTCGTCAGAGACTGTGAGCTTATAGCCGAGTTGCTCAACACGCTTGTAGAATCCGGCCAGCTCGATGTCGATAATCTTGAATATCGACTCACGGCTGAGGGGGTCGAACATCACTATATCGTCGATGCGGTTGAGAAACTCTGGGGCAAAGGCTTTGTTGAGAGCCTTGCGTATCACTCCCTGGCTCACCTCACGGTCATCGGCCGGACGGGTATTGAATCCTATGCCGCTGCCGAAGTCCTTGAGCTGACGCGATCCGATGTTGGATGTCATTATGAGGACTGTGTTCTTGAAATCAATACGTCGGCCGAGCGAGTCGGTGAGACGCCCCTCGTCCATGACCTGGAGCAGAAGATTGAATACGTCGGGATGTGCCTTCTCTATCTCGTCGAGCAGCACGATGGAGTAAGGATGACGGCGCACCTTTTCGGTGAGCTGTCCGCCCTCCTCATAACCGACATATCCCGGAGGTGCACCGACAAGACGCGACACCGTAAACTTCTCCATATACTCGCTCATGTCGATACGTATCAGCGAGTCGGACGAGTCAAACATATACTCGGCCAGCTTCTTGGCCAGGTGGGTCTTGCCGACGCCGGTAGGTCCGAGAAACAGGAATGTGCCGATAGGCTTGGCAGGGTCCTTCAGACCTATGCGGTTGCGCTGTATCGCCTTGACAATCTTCTCTATGGCATTGTCCTGACCTATTATCTGCGCCTTGATAGCCGGAGCCATCTCGCGCAGACGCTTACCTTCGGCCTGGGCTATGCGCTGGACGGGCACGCCGGTCATCATGGCCACAACCTCAGCCACCTTGTCCTCATCGACAGTCTCGCGCATGGTGGCGAGTTTCTCCTGCCACTCGGCATTGGCCGTGTCGAGCTGCGCCTTGAGCTGCTGCTCACGGTCACGATAGGAGGCGGCCTTCTCAAAGTTCTGAGCCTGAGCGGCACGTAGCTTCTCGGCAGCGGCCTCATTGATCTCCTGCTCAAGCTCCTCGATGGCGGCCGGCACAGCGATATTTGTCACATGCACTCGGCTACCAGCCTCGTCCATGGCATCAATAGCCTTGTCGGGGAAATTGCGGTCACTGATGTAACGTTCGGTGAGCGACACACACGCGTCGAGAGCCTCGGGTGTATATATTACATTATGGTGGGCCTCATACTTCTCGCGTATGTTGTCGAGAATCACACGCGTCTCCTCGGGAGTGGTCGGCTCGACCATTACCTTCTGGAAACGACGCTCGAGGGCACCGTCATTCTCAATGTTCTTGCGATATTCGTCGAGCGTCGTGGCACCTATACACTGTATCTCTCCGCGTGCCAGCGCAGGTTTGAGCAGATTGGCGGCATCCATCGAGCCGGCCGCGTTGCCGGCACCGACTATGGTGTGGAGCTCGTCGATAAACAATATCACATTCTTGTTTTTGGCGAGTTCGTCAAGAATACCCTTGACACGTTCCTCAAACTGTCCGCGATATTTCGTGCCGGCCACAAGCGAAGCCATGTCGAGCGACACCACACGCTTGTCAAAAAGTATGCGCGACACCTTGCGGCGCACGATGCGGAGAGCGAGCCCCTCGACAATGGCCGACTTGCCCACTCCCGGCTCACCGATGAGCACCGGATTGTTTTTCTTGCGACGGCTGAGTATCTGGGCGAGACGTTCGATTTCGACATCACGGCCCACCACAGGGTCAAGACGATTGTCCTCGGCAGCCTGTGTCATGTCATAACCATACTTATCGAGCATCGGAGTGTCCGATCCGCTCCGACCACCAGTACTCTGCGGCTGACGCGTACGGGCTGCATTCTCGCGGCCTGACGGAGCTCCTGAAGCGGGAGCTGAATCCTCGTCCTCATCCTCCTCGTCATCCCCGTCACACTGCAGACTCATGGGCCTGTCGGCTCCGGCTGACAGCATACGGTAAAGCGACTCGTATGTCACTCCGGCACGTCGGAACGGTTCCATGAAAGCCGAGTTCTGGGCATCAGAGTTATGAAAGATAGCCAAAAGCAGATGTACCGTATCGACCACATTGCTCTTAAGCATGCGGGCCTCAAGTACGCTCAGTTTGATAATACGGCTGGCAAGGTCGCTGAGCGACACATCGGCCACAGCCACATTACCCGTGTAGCCGCTCTCGGCGGCGGCATTGAAGAGGTCACGGTCAAGAGTCTCCTGCAACTGAGCCACGGGACTGCCCTTTGAGGCGCGGTCCACAAGCGCGGCAGCCTCCGACTCCTTGTCGGAGATCAGCGCGAGCAGCAGATGCTCAGGCATGACATAACGACTGTTATGACGCGCGGCAACTGCCGGGGTCGAATTGACCGTTTCCTTAAATTTTTGTGAATATACTGTTTCCATCTATTGTCCTTTGTCAAAAATTCAGTGATGAGTGTTATGTCTTTTAATTATAACAAAAACCATGCCAAAAAGTGCACTTAAAAACATTTTTTTGAAAGTTTACGACCGCTCAACACATTCTCCTCGCAAATATAACACTTATTTTGTGATTTCACGCTTTTTTACTAAAACGACTTAAGGGCATCATAGAGCCTGTGGACCGGGAGTCCCATCACATTATAGAAACTTCCGGTGATACCACGTATGGCGGCAGCACCTATCCATTCCTGAATGCCGTAGGCCCCGGCCTTGTCAAGCGGCCTGTAGCGGTCAACATAATAATCGATTTCGGCGTCAGTCAGCTCGGCAAACTCAACCTCTGACTCGGCACTGAACGTGTCACATCTCTCCGACGTCCTCACTGTGACACCGGTCACCACCGTCTGTATCCGCCCGGACAATCTGCGCAACATGGCCCGGGCATCCTCCTCATCGCGCGGTTTACCCAGTACTTCTCCGTCGAGTATCACTACCGTGTCGGCCGTAATTACAAGACGTCCCACCTGCCCCGCAAGCGGGAAAGCATCGGCTTTAAGACGCGACAGATAGCCCGGCACTTGTCGGGCCGGCATACCTTCGGGCACTTTCTCGTCGACAGGATGAGATGTGTCGACCGTAAAACTCAGGTCAAGCAGCCCGAGCAACTCCCTACGACGTGGCGAACCGCTTGCAAGCACCACGCTTAACCTATCAAGATTTTCAAGTGGATGAAACATATTTTTATCAATTTTCACGCAAATATAACACTAAATTCGCTATTTCACATCATCCTCTCCAGCACTCGGCTTTACATACTTTTGTTAAATCTTGTCACATTTTTAATATCTGATGCAAAAATCGCACACTTTCAGCAGAATTATACACTGTTTTTGGCTATAAGTTTAGAAAATTTTACATTTTTACTAATTTTTCTTGTTTTTTACATTTTTTATTCATTACTTTGCATCCATAGGTCAACTACACACTACAAGTGGTGGATTGCTCAATATCCGCATATCGCGAACACATCGTTATCACACCAATCATTAACATACATCAAAAAATCAAAAGCATGAAGAGAATCAGGATGCTATTAACAGCCTCATTCACTGCATTCTGTCTACTGTCGGGGGGGGTAAACTCTCTTGTAGCACAGACAGTTACAGCCAGCGGCACTGAAGACTCGAAAATAAGTGTGTATCGCGGAGTCGTGATTGACGACGAAGGTGACCCACTGCCCGGAGTATCGATTACAATCGTAGGAAAAAAAGGATTGGGTACAGCGACCAATGTAGATGGTGAGTTTTCAATTCGCTACAACCAGCCCAAATGCGTAATACAATTCAGCTATGTCGGCATGAAAACCCAACAGGTCAGAGCCACAGCCGGTAAGCGCATGACCGTGCAGCTCGAGACTGACGCCCAGGTCATAGGCGAAGCCGTTGCCAACGGTATCTACACCCGCAACATCGAGAGCTTCACAGGTTCGGTATCGACATTTAACAGTGATGATCTCAAGATGATCAGTGCCAACAATATTCTAAGAGGATTGTCGGCACTTGACCCATCAATCATCATGCCAGAAAACACTCTGATGGGTTCCGACCCCAACACACTCCCTTCACTCACCATCAACGGTGAGATGAATCCCCAGGCACTTGCTCAGGAATATGAGACCGATCCAAACCAACCGCTCTTTATCCTTGACGGATTTGAAAGCACACTTCAGGCCATCAATGACCTTAATATGGACCGCATTGAGAGCATTTCTATTCTCAAAGACGCCTCTGCTACAGCCATCTACGGTTCAAAAGGAGCAAACGGTGTTATCGTTGTTGAGACCAAGAGACCAGAAGCCGGACGCCTCCAACTCAGCTATAACGGCTCGCTGCAATTGGCATGGGCCGACCTCAGCGACTATAACCTCATGAACTCCGAACAGAAACTCCAGTATGAGGTTCTTGCTGGAGAATACGGTGTTATCGGCGACGATGGCCTTCCGATATCCGAGGTTCAACGCAACCAATATTACGATCGCCTGAGAATGGTCGATGAAGGTCATGATACATATTGGATGAACGAACCACTGAGAACAGCTGTTACCCAAACCCATAACGTATTCATACAAGGTGGTGACCCCTCATTTCGCTATGGAGCTGGCCTATCATATAACAAAACGGAAGGTGTCATGAAGGGTTCCAATCGTGATGTCATAAACGGCAACGTCAACCTAACATATCGTGTAGACAACTTCAACTTCACAAATCAGACTACAATCAACCATGTAAGTTCCACAAATGAGACGGTGCCATTCAGCAAATTTTCTGCTATGAATCCTTTCTTTACTAAATATGATCAAACGACTGGTGAACCACCAAAATATGTATATGTCGACAATACTGTTAACGGGACTGTATATTATTGGAATCCAGTATATGACATGCAGCAAAACAGTTTTAAGAAAGGTGATATTACCACAATCACTGATAACTTTCAGTTTGAATGGCGTGCAACCCGTCAACTCCGCGTCCGCGGAAATCTGCAATATCAGATGCAGAAGATCACCAATGAGACATACACATCTCCCAACGAGACTTCTCAAGCAAATCTTGATGTGCTGAAACGTGGTTCATATACAAATAGCAACAGCACCGCCAACTCATATAGCGGCCGTCTCAATGTAACATACGGAACTGCTTTCGGCCTGAATACAATCAATGCTGTAGGCGGTATGCAGTTCTCAGAAAAGAACAATCGTACCTACGCATTCGGAGCCCAAGGATATACCAGTGATACATTTTGGAATCCAAACTTCTCTCAAGGCTATCCGTCCGGTAAACCATCATCGTCCGATTCTAAAAGTCGCAGCGTCAGCTATTATGCCAACGCCAACTATGCCTATGACATGAGATATCTCCTCGACTTCAACTGGACATTGAGTGGAGCCTCACAATTTGGTATAGACAATCCGTTTACGCCAACATGGTCTGTCGGTATCGGCTGGAATATGCACAGCGAAAAATGGTTCAAGACTACAGGACCAATAAATTATCTTAAGATCAGAGCATCCTACGGCAATCCTGGTAACCAGAACTATGACGCAAAACTCGCCGCCTCAATCTATGAATACATCAACGGTTATTCTAATCCCTTTGGCATAGCCAACATCATAAGCCAATGGGGAAACAACGGTCTAAAATGGCAGAAAACAAATACTTATAACATAGGTATTACCACAACGATGTTTGACAACCGTCTGTCGCTCAATGCAGACTACCAAATACGCAAAACCGACCCGCAGCTTGTTCGCATTGATCTTCCCGGTTCGACCGGCGTGACCTCTGCCCCAATGAATGTGGGAGGCACAGACAACCGCTCGATAAGCCTTACAGCCACATATTATATTATTAAGAAGTATAATTTCAACTGGTATGTAAGCGGCAACATGAACCACTACACTACTAAATATTACGGTATTGGAGACCTCCTTGAGCAGTATAATGAAGCTGGGCGAGCAAGCACTTCATTGTTGCGTATGTATGACGGTGCAAGTACTACCGGCCTATATGCCGTCCGCTCGCTTGGTATTGACCCAGCCACTGGCAGTGAGATGCTTCTCAAGAAAAACGGCACACCAACCTATGAGTGGAACGCTGATGATGAGGTTCTTGTCGGAGATTCCAATCCCGATATCCAAGGAAACTTCTCCACATCTTTTCTATACAAAGGCATTACTTTTGGAGCATCATTCTCATTCAAAATGGGCGGAGACATTGTGCTTAGCACATTAATGAATAAGGTTGAAAATATCTCAAGTAACACCCGAAGGAACAATCAAGATGTACGCGCTCTTACCGACAGATGGAAAAAGCCTGGAGATATTGCTAAATTCAAGCGTATTGACGATACAAGCACAACCCATACCACAACTCGATTCATAAAAACAGAAAACACATTCAGCTGTGGTTCTATCAATATTGGTTACCGCACTTCAACTGCTAAGTTCCTTAATTATGTAGGTGCTACCTCCTTTGATGTAAGATTCTATATGAATGATATATTCAGAATCTCAAACATCAAAGAAGAACGCGGTCTCAGTTATCCCTTCCAGCGCTCATGCTCCATGTCGTTGGGTATCGGTTTCTAATCTTAACCTCAAATCGTATGAAAAAATTATTTATAAAGGCAATAGCATCAATACTGCTCCCCCTCTCTATGGCATCATGCTCTGATTGGCTTAAAGTAGAGATGGAAGACAAGATCATGGAGCCAGTGCTCTTCAGTAACTATCCAGGCTATGTGTCGGCATTGAACGGAGTATATCTCAGTCTCAACGACTATTATTCCGACGCTGCACTAATGGATATTCTTGATGTCATGGCTCAATACTATGATGTCACTGAAAACACATCACATACCTTCAAAACATACATGGCATTCGCCTATAATGACAGTGAATTTGAAGCTAAAAATTCAAGTCTGTGGAATCAAGCCTACAGCATTATAGCCAATAATAATACAATACTTGACCATCTCCAGAACATAGAAGACACCCCTCTTTCTGAAAAACAGTTCAACATCCTTCGTGGCGAAGTATTAGCACTGAGAGCTATGCTTCATTTCGATTTGGTAAGACGTCACGGTTCAATCTATGCTCTTAATCCTGATGCCGAGGCTATACCCTATCAGGATAACACCAAACGAGAGATACTCCCTATTCTGACTCATCGTCAAGTCATGGATAAAATTTTCAGAGACCTCAACGAAGCTGCGTCTCTTCTTAAGGACTATGATCCTATCATCTCTGAAGGTACAAAGGATATGGTCACAGAAGACAACGGTGTCTCAAGCTACGACATGGCATTCCGTCACCTGCGTCTTAACTACTATGCTGTCCAGGGACTTCTTGCTCGGGCCTATTTATGGATAGGAGATAAACCTAATGCCTACCGTACAGCAATGGAAGAGGTGATTGAAAAAAACAATACAGAAGATTTAAAAGTATTCCCTTGGGTTACAAAAGAGCAAATCGAAGCCGATAAATGTCCAGACTTGATTTTCTCATCAGAAATAATGTTTGCGATGTACAACAGCGACCGATATGAACAAATTTACTCAAAACGTTTCTCTCAGTCACTGTCCATGAGTAACCGCCTCACATTTTACGGAGAGACCATGAACGACTCTAAAGTTTCTCTCTTATACGACAATGAAAACGACTATCGTCGTGTGCAATGGAAACTTGTCGAGCCAACACAAGCAGAAATTGACAAGGCAACTGAAGAAGGCCGCGATCCAAAGTCAACTCTTTACACAACAAAATATGCCGACTTTGAAAACGGAGCTTCTATCAACGGACCAGCGACATATCGTTACATGGTTCCTATGATTCGTTTGAGCGAAATGTACCTTATCGCAGCTGAAGCAACAAATGATACCAAAGAAGCATATCGTCTTCTCAACGAACTTCGAATCAATCGTCTCTGTCCCGATATTGAGGAAGATGGTAATCTTAGCAGAAACATTACTCTTGAGTTTGCAAGAGAAATGGTGGGAGAAGGGCAACTGTTCTTCTTTTATAAGCGTCGTCAAGAATTACTTCTTAACAGTCGTGAAGGAAAATTCGATTTTAATATGACTCTTGCCAACTACATATGGCCGCTTCCTGAATCAGAGATAAACAAACGCGTCACTGTAAACAACAAATAACTTTAACCCGATATACAATGAAAAAACTCATATATAGCCTACTGTCCATCACATTATTGTGGACAAGTTGCTCCAAAGAGGAAATTGAGTACTATAGCGGAGAAGAATCAATATACTTTGCCCAGCAATGGGGTGTACCTCATTTCACAGATGATTATCTAGCACTTGGCACATCATTCACCAACTGCCTGCAACCGTCATCTAAAATACCGTTTGGAGAGATGATTGTAACAGATTCACTGCTCAATCTCAACATTCAGACATCCGGTGCATGCAAGGATTATGACCGTCCATTCAAAATTGAAATAGTAACAGACAGCACTACAGCCATCGAGGGGCTAGAATACGAGCTACTTGATACAGAAGCTGTGATTCCAGCCGGAGAAGTACGAACCAAGGTTAGAATGATGTTACACAGGACACCACGAATGGATGACGAAACTGTCCAGATACAAGTACGCCTCATTCCTGGAGAACATTTCACCATTCCTTTTGACAAAGATGGATTCGGCAATATGCCGATTATCCATGAAGGATCATCTTACTATATAGAATATGGTGGAAATTTCAATCCCGCAATACACAATGTATTCATAAACAACTTTCTTGTACGTCCTCAGAGATGGAACGATTACAACATGGGCATATGGTCACAAGAAAAGTACCGTCTACTACTTGACTACACAGGCGAAATGCTTGGATGGAATGTGGCTGATTGGTCAAGTGAAGCTATGTGGGATTCCCGTTATAACGTCGGCCTTAATTATTTGGCTAAATACCTGCTTGAACAATACAAAAAAGGACCGGAATATTGGGTTACCGATCCTGACGGCACAATGATGTGGTGTAGACACTCGTTATTGAGTGGACTATGGTCGGAAGAAACTCGCCCTGAGCAGATGGTACAGTAAATAAAAACACCCATAAAACGATTGCACTATGAAATATAATATAATAATACTAGCCTTTCTCCTATGCACACTCTCGGCATGTGTAGAAGACGAAGGTAACTACACATACACTCCTGTCAATGAAGTGTCTGTAGACGGAATCGAAGAGTCGTATGACGCCCTCGCTTTTTCAGATTATATAGAAATATCCCCTAATGTAGAGGGATCACTAACGGGTGATGACACTTCCAATTATGAATATGCATGGTTTCGATGTTACAACAACCACACGCATGATACAATATGCCGTGAAAAAAATCTGAACTGGAGGGCAGACATCCAACCAGGGAACTATACTCTTTATTTCGGAGTTAAAGACAAATCAACTGGATATAATAAAACCTATAGCACAACACTCAAAATATCCTCACCATATACACGTGGATTCTTGATTTTTGGTAACCGCCCCAACTCAGGCAATTTAGTTGGTCTTGACATGCTAACGATGGTACAAGGAAGAGATACTGTATATGTTCAGGATGTGTTTGACAACTCTGAGCTCCAGCTCCGAAATGCCAAATCAATGATATTCACTGGATATTATTTCAGGGGAACAAACTTCTTTATATCTACTGAAGATGAATCATATAAACTTACATTTACAGATGCATTCGAAGCAATCGGAGAACTCAATAAGCTGAAAATAATTGAGCCTCTTATTCCACACAAAAAACCAATCAAGCTGAAAGATATCGCCATGAGACAAGGTGTCAATAGGTCTTATAGTTATATTCAGCCTCGCATATATCTAACTGAAGATCTCGCCTTTGCATGTCGCCCTAATGCTGGTGAATATATGTCAGAACCATTCAATAGATACAGTCAGACATCCGAGGATTTCTTCAAATTCTATCCTTACATATTCTATAATCAACGTAAGACTCAACTTGGTTATTCTGGTTCCTCGGCATCCCCGGTTGTCCTTTACGACCTTGATAATGAATGTTTCGCATATCTTGCAGGGCCATATACAATGACATTCATGAATGCCTTTCAGAACAACCCGAGCCATGGAGTATGGTTGAACTGTAAACCCTATAATCGAACAATTGTATATGGTGAAAATGACTTCACAATGACCAATACCTATTGTAATGCCATTATGAAAGAATCTGTGCCCGGCAAAGATGTCAAATACCTACTTTACCGTTTTGTTCCTGAATTTTCTATATATGGAGGCACATGTACGATAAAGGCTGGGACAGGAGCTACTTATGATTTAGATCTATCTATAATGACAGACTTCTTAAATGCAGAACACTACTACTTTGCAGGAGCATATTCCTTGATGTATTATTCTGTCGGCAACACCCTCTATGCCTACGACTATGTCAACAAAAAAATAGCCAGCAAACAATTTGATGGACGAATCACATATCTTGAGGCAGAAGCCAGTTCCAATACTGCCAATAACAGGTGGTTTTGGGTAGCAACATTCGACGGCACAAAAGGTCATCTATATAAAATGGTGACCTCTGTTGACCCTAACAAGATTGAGTTCATAGATCTACCTAATGTCAATTGGGAGGTAAATCTCGAAGTAAAATCAGTACTTTGGAAAGGTCAAAACAGCTATTAAAAGTCACCATACACTGAATTAATAAAATAAGCCCAGCCATCCATTTGCACACAAATGATGCCGGGCTTATTTTATAAATCATATTAAACTTTCAGCAATCAAAAAAGTCTAATAAATATTATTGATTTTCCCGTCACTCTATTTGTAGATCAATGAATATTTACTACTTTTGAGAAGCCTTAACGAAACACCATTCATCCGATCATCAC
>ERZ778514.708-NODE-708-length-28625-cov-6.275464_pt1 | contig 28625 bp, 28 predicted proteins | sample MGYA00510344_ERZ778514 | MGnify/ENA primary metagenome ERZ778514 (study PRJEB29527, sample SAMN07138968) | mouse gut metagenome | material: feces | host: mouse | place: China:Nanjing | collected 2016-01-25 ...
AATATCAATTGGACATCGCATTCGTATAAGTTCATAATGTAAGAGTAGTTATAATGAGTTACTCAAAAGAGAAAGAGAGGAAAGTTACATGAATTTGTACGATTCAAAGAAGAAACTTGCAGTGGCTGGAATCCTCTGCGGAGTTGTCGCGGCAATTCTTGCGTATTTCGGGAATCCGGCTAACATGGCTTTTTGTATTGCGTGTTTTGTGCGTGATATGGCAGGCGCATTAGGAATGCATCAGGCGGAAGTAGTGCAGTATGCAAGACCAGAGATTGTAGGGCTGGTATTGGGGGCGTTCCTGATTTCAGCAGTAACAAAGGAATACCGTTCAACAGCGGGTTCATCACCGATGATCCGGTTTGTTCTGGGTATGGTAATCATGATCGGCTCGCTGGTATTCTTAGGCTGTCCGCTTCGTATGGTAATCCGTATGTCTGCAGGAGATTTTAACGCATGGGTTGCACTGATAGGGTTTATCCTTGGTGTTGCAACAGGTACGTTTGCATTAAAACAGGGCTTCAGTCTTGGACGTTCCCATGATACGGGGAAAGAGAGCGGAACAGTGCTGCCGTTCCTTTTGGTCGGCATACTTGTACTTGCAGCTTTTGGACTCCTGAAAGCAAGCGAAGCAGGTCCGGGAAGTATGCATGCGCCGATCATCTTATCTCTGCTTGGCGGTCTTGTATTCGGCGCGCTTGCGCAGAAGTCAAGAATGTGTTTTGCCGGCGGTATCCGTGACGTGATCCTTATGAAGAACTTTGATCTTCTGACGGTAATCGGCGGAGTGTTTGTTGTAATGCTGATATTTAACGTTGCGACAGGAAGATTTGTTCCGGGATTTGATACGCCGGGAATCATCGCACACTCCAATCATCTTTGGAACATCCTTGGCATGTACGCAGTTGGATTTGCGGCAGTGCTGGCAGGAGGCTGTCCGCTCCGTCAGTTGATTTTAGCGGGGCAGGGTTCATCCGATGCGGCCGTGACAGTGCTTGGATTATTCGTCGGCGCAGCTCTTTGTCATAACTTAGGACTTGCGTCAAGCGGAACAGCGCTTAACGCAGAGACGAACGAGGTTGTAGCAGGAGCAGCAACGCCGGCGGGAAAAGTGGCGGTAATCATCTGTATTATTGTATGCTTTATCATCGCATTCACAAATAAACGAGAAAATGTAAAATAGGAGGACTTTGGATTATGAAGGAAGTAGATGCAAGAGGTCTTTCCTGCCCGGAGCCGATTATGCTAACGGCAGAAGCTTTAAAGAGCGCTGATGGACCGGTAAAAGTATTGGTTAGTGAGCCGCACCAGAGAACCAATGTGGAAAAGCTGGCAAAAGACCGCGGTAAAAAGACAACGACAAAAGAGATTGATACAGGATTTGAGATTATAATCGAATAATTCTTAACATTGTCTGCCAGACTTGATGTCTGGCAGCTTTTGCGTTATAATACTTCAATGGAAAAATGGAGTATAAAACAAAAGAAAAGGGGATATTATGGCTAACTTTTTGTACGTAATTGTTAAGATGATTGCAGTGATCCATGATATGATCATGACATGGAACGATAGCTTTGAGACGGTTTTTTCGGATAAGGAGCTGCATTTTCTTGTGATTGGATTTCTTGGTATGGGGATGCTCTTTGTCATCTATCCGTTGTTTAAGCTTCTAAGTGAGAACCACGTGCTGGTAATTGCTTGGATCTATGTGTTTACAGTGATTATCGTGATCGTATTTGCCATTGAGATCGGTCAGGGGATTACGGGAACCGGAACAATGGATTTTGATGATATCGTAGCAGGTGTCGCAGGGTTTATGGCGATGTTTATCGCGTTTGTAGTCGTGCGCGCCGTGGTGCTGGGAATATTCAGGCTGATTCGCTCTCTGTTCGACGGCGGAAGCGGCAGAAGTAAGGGCAGACGAAGAAGAAATGATTACGATGACTATGATGATTACGATTATTAAACGGTAATTTCTAGTAGTAACTCCAGTGAGGGTAGGATATACGGATAATGAAAAATATAGTATTAGGAATATTGGCGCATGTAGATGCGGGAAAGACGACGCTTTCTGAGGGCATTCTGTATCTGACAGGAAAGATCAGGAAACCCGGACGCGTGGATCACGGCAATGCCTTTCTGGATAATTTTGAACTTGAGAGAGCGCGCGGTATTACAATCTTTTCAAAGCAGGCGGTATTCGATATGGAAAATTTGCATGTGACGCTCTTGGACACGCCGGGGCATGTAGATTTTTCTGCTGAGATGGAGAGGACGCTTAGAGTGCTTGACGCGGCGGTTCTGGTGGTCAGCGCAGCGGACGGTATGCAGGGGCACACCCGTACTTTGTGGAAACTTTTGAGATTATATGGAATACCTGTGTTCCTTTTTGTTAACAAGATGGATCAGGAAGGGACGGACAAATGCAAGCTTCTTGAGGAACTGAGCCGCGGCCTTGATGAAGGCTGCGTTTCTTTTGATATGCAAAAGGATGTATTATATGAACATCTCGCCATGTACGATGAAGAGGCTATGGAAGAGTACTTGGAGATAGAAACGTTGAAAAAGGGGACGATTGGGAGACTGATTGCTAAGCGGAAGGTGTTTCCTTGTTACTTTGGATCTGCGTTAAAGCTTCAGGGAATACAAGAGCTTTTGAACGGAATCTCTGATTTTGCAGGCTTTTGTATCGGAGATGTGACAGAGGATATATTGGAAAATATGTCGGAGAGCAAGGAGAAGTTTGGCGCACGGGTATTTAAGATATCCCGGGATCCGCAGGGAAACCGTCTTACACATCTGAAGGTGACGGGCGGAAGACTTCGGGTGAGGGATGTTTTGAAAGAGGATGAAAAGGTAAGTCAGATCCGGATATATTCAGGTGAAAAGTTCGAGGCAGTTACGGAGGTCAGAACGGGTATGATCTGTGCTGTTACAGGAATTAACAGCACGCGTGCAGGAGAAGGAATCGGAGTAGAAGGCGAGTCAGAAAAGCCTGTTTTAGAGCCAGTATTAAACTATCAGGTTATCCTGCCTGAGGGCTGTGATGTGCATACGATGTTAAGGAACCTACGGCAGCTTGAAGAGGAAGATCCGATGCTTAAGATTGTCTGGAACGAGGAGCTTTCAGAGATTCATGTCCGTCTTATGGGAGAAGTCCAGACAGAGATATTAAAGAGCCTGATTCTGGAACGTTTTGGCATGTCGGTGGAGTTTGGGACGGGTAATATCGTATATAAAGAAACAATAAAGACAACTGTAGAGGGTATAGGGCATTTTGAACCTCTCAGACATTATGCAGAGGTCCATCTGATTCTGGAGCCGGGGGAGCGAGGGAGTGGACTTGCTTTTGAGACGGCATGCAGTGAGGATACGCTTGATAAGAACTGGCAAAGGCTGATTCTTACACATTTGGCGGAAAAACAGCATCGGGGAGTGCTGACAGGTTCTATGATCACGGATATGAAGATAACACTGGCGGCAGGACGCGCCCATCTGAAACATACAGAGGGCGGCGATTTCAGGCAGTCAACATACCGTGCGGTGCGTCAGGGACTTATGCAGGCGGAAAGTGTGCTGTTAGAGCCATATTATACGTTCCGTATCGAGGTCCCCACGGAGATGATGGGGCGGGTGATGACGGACATTCAGAGAATGAATGGGGATATGCAGGATTCGGAGACTGACGGGGAGATGACAATATTTACCGGAAGCGCGCCGGTGGCGGTGATGCGTGATTATCAGAAGGAGATTCTGATCTATACGAAGGGAAGAGGACAAGTGTCTCTTGAATATAAAGGCTATGAGCCGTGCCATAACCCAGAGGAGATAATCGGGATGATAGGCTATGAACCTGAGAGGGATATGGAAAATCCGTCGGGTTCCATATTCTGTTCACACGGGGCAGGATTTCATGTGCCGTGGGATGAAGTAAAAGAACATATGCATATCGAAAGCCAGTTGAAAAGGTGGCTTAAGGAAGACATAGATGAACCATTGCAGGAAATGTCAGGAAGAAAAAATGGGGCAGGGAGACTTCCGGTCGGAAAGGAAGCGCCGCAGATGCGTTCTTTCAGCAGGAAAGAAGAAAAAGAGCTGGAAGATATATTTATCCGGACCTATGGAAAGTATGAATCAAGAGCATATACGGCGTCAAAAACAGTGTCTTCGTTATCCGAAAAAGGGTATAAAAAGAAAGAGAAGCCTTTAAAAGAATATCTTCTTGTAGACGGATATAATGTTATCTTTGCGTGGGAGGAGCTAAAGGAGCTGGCAAAGGATAATATCGAAGGGGCACGGGGAAAGCTCATGGATATTCTGTGCAACTATCAGGGATTCAAAAAATGTGTTGTAATTCTGGTTTTTGATGCTTACAAGGTGGATGGCTATGCTCTGGAAATTCAGAAGTATCATAATATACATGTGGTCTACACGAAAGAGGCTGAGACTGCGGACCAGTATATTGAAAAAGTAGTGCATGAAATCGGGCGGAAGTATCATGTAACGGTGGTTACTTCTGACGGAGTTGAGCAGGTGGTGACTCTGGGACAGGGAGGAACATTGATTTCCGCAAGAGAGTTTCTTGAAGAAGTAAAGCTGATTAGGAAACAGCTTGAGGAAGAATATGGAAAAACAAAGAGCGGAGCGAAAAGTTATCTCTTTGATTCTATGGGAGCAGAACTGAAAAAAGAGATGGAAGAAGTGCGGCTTGGGAAAAAAGAACTTGGGGATAGGTGAGAGTGTGAACGTATGAAGAGGATGAGTTTTTTGTTTCCGATATTGTCGGGGATTATGTGGGGATCGGGCGGAATCTTTGTCAGGATTCTTACGGAGCTTGGGATGAATGGGTATACGATTGTGTTTTCACGGCTGGCTGTGGCGGTGTGTATAATGGCGGCTGTAATTTGCCTTTATGATAAGGGTTTGTTTCGGATAAAGATTACGGATGTCTGGGTGTTCGCACTTGGAGGTTTATCGGGGATTCTTGGTGTCATGCTTGCTTATAATGCGGCGATTAAGCAGGTGACGTTGTCTTTGGCGGCGGTGCTTCTTAGTATGTCGCCTATATTTGTACTGTTTTTAGCGGCGGTATTGTTTGGAGAGAGGATTACAGCAAAGAAGCTTGGATGTATGGCGCTTGCGTTGACGGGATGTGTATTGGTGAGCGGCGTTTTGGAAGCTGGCTCGGGTATGAAGTGGTCGGCAGCGGGTATTGGTCTTGGCGTGCTGGCGGCATTTTTCTATGCGGTGTACAGTCTGGTAAGTAAGGAGTCTGTAAGGAAGGAGTATCATGCATTTACGATGATTTTTTACAGTATGCTGATCAGTGCGGCTGTTCTGATTCCGGTGACAGACTGGAAGTGTATCTATAGAGTGGTATCAGACGGCGGTGTGAAAATGACATTGTTTATGCTTGCCAATGCTGTGATCGCTTCGGTATTGCCCTATGTGTTCTATACACTATCATTGAACTATATGGAGGCTGGGAAGGCGTCTATTCTGGCGGCAGGAGAGCCGGTGGCGGCTATGGTGTTCGGATTTTTATTTTTTGCAGAGAAACCGACGGCGCTTGCAGTTACGGGATTGGTGCTTACAACGGCGGCATTGGCTGTGTTCAGCAGCCCGGAGTGCGAAAAGGTATAGAAAAGATTTGATTTAGAGATTGTTCTAATAACACAAAAGGGAGGTTTTTAAAGATGGAGAACAAAAAACGATCATGTGCAGATTGTGCGGTCACAAACTGCAATGCGATGGACAAGGCTTATCCAGCCTTTTGCATTACAACCAATATGGATGAGACGGTGAAAAAAGAGGCGATGGACACTTATAATGAGGATGATAATCTGAAAGTCATGCAGACAGCGGCCGAAGTAGAGCATGAAGGCTATATGCAATGGTGCAGAGTGCGGGAGATTATTGAATTTGCGAAGAAGATGGGCTACAGGAAGATTGGAATCGCCACCTGTGTAGGTTTGATACGGGAGACAAAGTTATTGACAGATATTCTCAGAAGCCATGGTTTTGAAGTGTTCGGGATTGCCTGCAAAGCAGGTGCGGTGCCGAAGGAGGAGATGGGAATTGATAAATCCTGCTGTGATGTGGGGGTCAATATGTGCAACCCGATTCTTCAGGCAAAGATGCTTAATAAAGAACAGACAGAGATGAACATAGTTATGGGACTTTGCGTAGGGCATGATAGTTTATTTTATAAATATTCCGATGCACTGGTGACAACGCTGGTCGCGAAGGACAGAGTGATGGGACATAATCCGGCAGCGGCGCTTTATACGAGTAATTCTTATTATAAAGGCTTGAAGGAAAATCAGTGAATAATTTAATTAAGAAGACTTTTCCTAATCGGAGAAGTCTTCTTTATGGTCTGTCAATTGTTTCTCATTATAAAGAACGGTAGTTGCACGGTACGTACGGTAATTTTTCGGACTCATTTCAAATTTTTTCTTGAAAGCTTTTGAGAAGGCTAACTGGTCTTCGTAGCCTACAGCACGGGAAATCTCTTTGATCGTATCATTCGTACTGACAAGAAGGTTAGCCGCCTTATGCATCCGGTAATCGATCAGGAATTTTTGTATGGATATTCCTAGTTCCTTCTGGAATACGTGGTTCAGATAAGCCCGGCTGATACCGATATGTCCGGCGATATCTGACACATTGATGCCATCCTTGTAATAAATCTTGATGTGTTCAACTGCAAGCTCCATATAGACATTGGAGCCATAATTGTGGCTTTCCGGTGAATGCTTGTGGCGAAGTAAAGTACGGTTGTCGATCAATCTGGAAAAAAGCATAAGCATCCATGCTTCCCTGCGCAGGTCGTCGGCGAAGGTAAGCGCCTTACAATCTAAAATATTATCGATACAGTCCATGATGATTTCTGGCTGAAGCGGCGATGGAAGAACTAATTTTTTAGGGGAAAAGCCGCATTGCCTTAAGATTGAGTCAGCTCTGATTCCGTTAAATCCAATCCATGCATAGTGCCACGGATCAATAGCGTCAGAGCCATATGTGATAGCCTCGCCCGGGTATATGACGAACATTTGCCCTGCTGAGAGCGGATAAGTATTGCCGTTTATTGAGTAAAAGCCTTTTCCTGAAAATACGAAGTGCAGGATATACTCCTCTCTTTTTTCGGGACAAATATGCAGAGGTTTGCAGTGTTCTCTTCCGGCATGGATAAGACTGATGTCTAAGGATGTCTCTCTTAAATGCTCCAGACAACGGAAAGTAACACTATCTGTATATTTCACATTGCGCATAGTCGATATCTCCTTTTTGTTTTTTTGCTTTAACGGACGAGGTCCGGGTACCCCATGAGACGTAGCATTTATGATATGCCGCTTTCCGGGTACAATTATGGTGGAAATGATATAGGAATATAAACAATAGACAAATCGCTATATTCCTACCAAACTTTTCTACTATAATGCAAAACAATAATCTTGCTGATGCCTGTTGCTATTGTAACATAAATATTTCGATTTTTCTATAACGAAAATAACATAAAATAATTTAATTATTCCATTTAAGCAATTTATATGAAAATGTATAATGTGTAACAGAAAAACGTCGACATGACGAAAAAGGAGAGGTGTGGAATGAAAAAGAGAGTAATTGCCACAATGCTCGTGGCAGCAATGCTGATTGGAACTGCTATCTCAGCTGCTGGATGCAGTTCAAAAGGCAGTTCGGACGGGAAAATTCATATCACCATGCTTCAGTATAAGCCAGAGGCTATCAATGCCTTTGAAGCAATGGAAGAGGAATTTAATGCGACACATGATGATATTGTGCTCACGATTGAATCCCCAAATGATGCTATGACTGTTCTGAAGACACGACTAATTAAAGAGAATGCGCCGGATATTATAGGCATCGGCGGCGATGTAAATTTTTCCAATTTTATTGACGCGCAGATTCTCATGGATATTTCAGATTTTGAAGAGCTTTCATTAGTCAAACAGGCTTATCTGGATATTGATAAGAATCTCGAGTTTGTCCCGACGGACGGTGTTTATGCAGTCCCATATGTAGCGAATGCAGCAGGTGTTTTGTATAACAGAGAAATGTTTAAAGAAAACGGTTGGGAAATTCCGACTACATGGGATGAATTTATGAGTCTGTGTGATACCATTGAAGCTTCTGGTAAGCAGGCGTTATATTTTGGCTACAAAGACGTATGGACATGTTTGGCACCATGGAATGCGTTGGCCTGTGATTTGGCTCCGGCAGATGTTTGCCGTCAGGTAAATAAGGGTGAAACGAAATTTATTGATGAATATTCAGAAGTTGCCACGAAGATGTTGGAGTTGCTGGGACATGCACAGAACGATCCATTTGCATATAGTTACAATGATGCATGTACGGCTTTTGCGAATGGTGAGTCTGCAATGTACTGCATTGGAAGTTATGCTGTTTCGCAGATTCAGTCAGTTAATCCGGATATGGATATTGATTCTTTTGTTATGCCGGGATGTGACAATGCAGCAGATAATATTCTGAATTCAGGCGTTGATCTTCAATTCTGTGTTACAAGTGAGTGTAAGAATAAAGAAGCTGCTTATGAAGTATTAAGCTTCCTGCTAGAAGATAGTACGATTCAGACATATCTTGATGAGCAGAATGCAGTTCCTTGTAAAGACAAAGAGTTTACGCTTTCTCCTGCTCTTGATGGTATGCTTGATTATATCAATGAAGGTAAGATGGTTGACTATCAGGATCACTATTATCCATCTGAGATGAGTGTGGATGCCCAGATTCAGACATTCTTGCTGGATGGAGATGTAGACAAGTTCCTGAAAAAGTTTGACACTGACTGGGTGCGTTACAACCGTGATATTATTCGTAAAGTACAGGAATATGAGGGAAAGGGAGGAAATGAATAATGAAGAATAAATTAAGCAGAAACCAGACATTTATGCTGATTACAATCCCAGTCCTGGCATTGTTCTTCTGTTTTAATACTTTGCCGCTGATCAAGGGCCTGATCTACAGCTTTACAAATTTTAAAGGCTTTGGAAGCTATGACTGGGTAGGGCTGCGTAACTATGCAGATTTATTTACAGATGGACGTGTAGGAAAATCCTATCTCTTTACTTTCAAATTCGCTATTCTTGCTACGATTTTGACAAATGTGATTGCGCTACTCCTCGCATTGGGATTAAATGGTAAGATCAAAGCTAAGAGTGCCTTGAGAGGTGTGTATTTTGTGCCAAGAATTCTTGGAGGATTGGTTGTAGGTTATATCTTTGGATACATCTTTACATATATCTTACCTGCATTGACTGGTACAGGAAGTATGCTTTCAGACACAAATACAGCATGGCTTGCTATCGTAATCGTTGCTGCATGGCAGTCTATAGCACAGACAACATTAATTTATATTTCTGGTCTTCAGACAGTGCCAGAGGATGTATATGAGGCTGGTGCCATTGATGGCGCTACTGGATGGAAGAGTTTCAAAGAGCTGACATTCCCATTGATCATTCCATTCTTTAGTATCAACATGGTATTAAGTATGAAAGATTTCTTGATGGTATTCGACCAGATTATGGCGTTGACAAAAGGTGGTCCTGCGCAAAGTACAGAGTCTATTTCCTATTTGATCTACAACAATGGTATGGGCGGCGGACAATTTGGCTTCCAGAGTGCTAATGCGGTTGTATTTTTCGTTGTAATCGTTGCAATCTCTGTATGCCAGCTCACTATTACAGGAAAGAAGGAGGAACAGTTATAATGAAACAGAAAAATAAAGTTGCGGCTGTTACTAACTGGCCACTTACTATTCTTTTGATCTTTGGGTGTCTTACTGTTATCTTTCCACTTTACATGGCGGTGGTGATCGCATTTAAAAAACCGTCTGAGATGACTAATGATATCGCCGGGGCATTAAGCCTTCCGAAGAGTTTTAGCCTTGACAATTTTGCAGAGGCTATGCGTGTTACAGATTTTTGGCATTCTCTGGGATACAGTGTTATGATTACAGTTATCACAGTTGTGCTTGCCATATTGATTCATTCGCTTGCCGGATATGCAATTGGAAGAAGTATGGCAAAGAGCAAGTTTTATAAATTCTCATACCTTTATATTGTAAGCGGTATGTTTGTCCCTTTCGCAATTTTGATGATGCCCTTAGTAAAACAGACTGCACAGATGGGAGTTGACAACTGGTTTGGCGTTATCCTGTGTTATCTGGTATTCTATATGCCGATGAATGTGATGCTTTATTCTGGTTATTTGAAGAACATTCCAATTGCGCTTGAAGAAGCAGCTTATGTAGATGGCGCTACAACATGGTCTACTTACTGGAAAGTTATTTTCCCGATCATGGGACCTATGCATGCTACAGTTGCTGTACTGACTGCTTTAGGAACGTGGAATGATGTGATGACACCTCTTGTTATCATGTCCGGTACAGGAGCTAATACATTGCCGCTGGCACAGTTGACTTTCCAGACGCAGTTCGGTACAAACTATAATCTGGCGTTTGCTTCTTATCTGTTAGCATTACTGCCGATCTTGATTTTCTATCTGATTTGTCAGAAACAGATTATCAATGGTGTTGTAAATGGGGCTGTAAAATAATATAGTGTAAGAAGGTGTTGCAAGTTTTGGCGGAAAGTTGTAACATATGACGTAGTAAGACGAACGTAGTCTTGTAAGAGATGCATCTGGTCTGTTCGCAGGCCAGGTGTTTTCTGCATGAATATTAAGTATGTACTAAAAAAGAAAAATTGTGAGAGGACAGGCAATGAAATATATTTCTTATAATGAAAAGACAAAAGTTTTTACTCTACGCACAAAAAACAGTATGTATCAGATGCAGGTAAGAGCATATGATACATTGGTACATCTATACTATGGTGCCGACATCGGGGATACAGAAGCCGTACACCGTATTATCTGTCTGGACCGCGGCTTTTCAGGAAACCCTTATGAGGCGGGCGAGGATCGTACATTCTCGCTGGATGTACTGCCGCAGGAGTATTCCGGATATGGTAATGGGGATTATCGGATTAATGGGATGGAGATGTCCCATGAGGATGGAAGCGATGCAGTCCATCTGCGTTATGAATCCTATCGCATGATGAAGGGAAAGTATTCGCTTAAGGGTCTCCCATGCATGTTTGGCAATGAAGAAGAAGCAGAGACTCTTGAGATTACACTGTATGACAGAATTACGAATTTTAAGGTACATTTGTTATATGGAGTATTTTATAATCTTGACGTGATCACCAGGGCTGTCCGGATGGAGAATAAAGGAGAGAAGACAGTTACGATACAGCGCGCCATGTCTATGGAGATGGACTATACTAATAAACATATGGATCTGATCCATTTCTATGGAAGGCATACAATGGAGCGTATGACAGAACGGCTGCCGCTTCACCATGGGGTTCAGTCGGTAGAAAGTAAACGTGGGATGTCAAGCCATCAACACAATCCATTCGTGATTTTGTGTGATAAGATGACATCGGAAAAGCATGGCGACTGCTATGGGTTTGCCCTTGCCTACAGTGGCAATTACCGCTGTGAGATAGAGGTAGATCAGATGGAGCAGACAAGGCTTGTTATGGGAATCCATCCGTATCATTTCTCTTTCCGTCTGAATACTGGGGATGAGTTTGAGACTCCGGAAGTGATCATGGCATATTCCGGCGAGGGGCTTGGAAGATTATCCCGCATTTATCATGACGCATACCGTTCGAATCTTATTCGAAGCAAATATGTGAAGTTACCCCGGCCGATTCTGGTAAATAACTGGGAAGCGACATACTTTAATTTTAATGAAGAAAAATTGTATAATATTGCAAAAGAGGCAAAAGATATCGGGCTTGATATGTTTGTTCTTGACGATGGCTGGTTCGGAAAGCGGGATACGGATTATTCTGGACTCGGTGACTGGATCGTAAATGAAGACAAGATCAAGGGCGGACTGCCGAAGCTTGTGAAGCGTATAAAGGGGCTTGGCATGAAGTTCGGTATATGGATCGAACCTGAGATGGTATCAGAGGACAGTAATCTGTACAGAGAGCATCCGGACTGGGTGCTCAGGATTCCGAAGAGGAATATGACCAGAAGTCGCCATCAGTTAAACTTAGATATTACGAGAAAAGAAGTACGGGATTATGTGATGCAGCAGATATTTGCCGTGCTTGATGCCTGCGGTGCAGATTATGTGAAATGGGATATGAACCGGAGCGTTGCGAATGTATATTCTTCTGCGCTTCCGCCGGAGAGACAAGGAGAGGTATTCCACCGCTATGTACTTGGCGTATATGAGATGATGGAGCAGCTTGTCACAAGATATCCTGATTTGTTATTTGAGAATTGCTGCGGCGGCGGCGGGAGATTTGATGCAGGGATGCTATATTATTCGCCGCAGATATGGTGCAGTGATAATACGGATGCCATCGACCGGCTGAAGATTCAGTACGGAACATCTTTCGGGTATCCGATCAGTACTATGGGCGCGCATGTTAGCGTATGTCCGAACCACCAGACGGGACGCACGACTCCGTTTGAGACAAGGGCGGTAGTTGCCAGTGCGGGAACGTTTGGTTATGAGCTTGATCTTGAGCACCTTTCTCCTGAGGAGAAGGAGCTTGCAAGAAAGCAGATACTGGATTACAAAGAAATGGAACATTTAGTTCAGACGGGTGATTATTACAGATTATCCAACCCTTATAAGAATGATGATTATGTTATCTGGCAGTTTGTCTCCAAAGATAAAAAAGAGGCTGTTGTCAACGGTGTTCAATTAAGAAATGAAGCAAATCCGCATATTCATTTGATCTATTTGGAAGGGCTAGAGCCATACGAACACTACAAAGACACAGCTACGGGAGATGTTTATACAGGTGCTGCTCTTATGAAGGCAGGCATTCCTCTTCCGGTAGGTGTAGGAGATTATCAGCCAATTAAATATCGTTTTGTTATGATTTAGCCGATAACCTATTATTTGTAGTGCATATCTATGGGGAACAGCCGGGGCAGAAAACTGCACCGGCTGTTCTCTGTTGTTACTTTTTCAGGCACCCGGTTGACGCGTATTTTGTGATTTGCTAAAATATACCCATAGGGTATCTGAGGTATACCCACAGGGTATCCCGTAATACACGCCCCAAAAGGGGTGGTCGGACTTTGTCCGTAAAGGTATTGAAAGGGAAAGAAGGAGGTAAGGCATGCCGGATTTGACATTTGGGGAGCAGGTGAAGATTGTTCTTGGCAGAAAAGGAATGACGATTAAAGAGCTTGCAGAAATGATTGAACAGCATACAAATAAGAAGATGTCGAGGCAGAATCTGACGCAGAGATTGGGAAGGGATAATTTTCAGGAACAGGATATGCGTATGATTGCTTCTATATTAGAATGCCCGTTCAGGCTGAGCATTCTAGGTGAAGATACTCCGGATGAAAAAGAGATTGCAGATATTGCAGTGAAGGAAGTACAAGCTGCTGTTGTGGAGAAAGAGGAAGTAAAAACAGAAGAAGCTGTTGCTGAGACCGAACAAGAGGACATGCAGGAACCCTGGAAAGAAGAGATACTGGAAAAAGAGATAAAAGAGGAAGATGCAGGAAAGGAAGATTCTGGCAGGGAGATCACAGTAGGGGAGTTTCTTGAAATACGTAAGAGTTCGGGAGAATCGGCTCAGGAGAAGCTTATGCAGGAACTTCTTGCAGAGATGGATTCCATAGAACGTGAAGGACGGGAGAGAAGCGAAGCATGGGAGATGCGCCGCCAGAAGAAAGAACAGCAGGAAATTGAAAAAAAGTCGGAAAAGAAAGGCGGATGGATGTCACATTTCCGGTTCAGAAAGCATGAAGAACCGATCGTATCAGAGGAGCATTCCGACGAGGAGATTTCAATGACTGCGGCAGATGAGAGCGTGCCAGAGGATACGGAGGATGTTGCTGCGCCAGAGACAGAGCAGAAAAGTAAGGGCTCAGAGGCCGCGAACACATTTTCGGAGCGGATAAAGGAATATACAATGCAGGATGATGAACTACGGGAACAGATGTATGAGGACGAAGAGGAAGATCTTGAGGCAGGAGATGTGAATCCTTATACTGGCAGGGAGTATGCATCGAACAGCGTACGGATGCATCCGAAGCGCATTGGCTATGTGCAGGTATATAACAGAAAGGACCATAGATGGGCGGATATGACAGAATGGGCGTTTTTGGGGTATCAGGAGCGCAAGAAGGTGCTGCTTGGAAAGGATTACGAGCCGCCCATCTATCTTGATTGAGGAGTGTTATGGAGTGGAGACAGTTACTATCGACAAAAAGAAGCAGGGGAACTTCCAAAAGACGGGGAGCAGGCAGTGATCTTAGAAGTGAATTCGAGAAGGATTACCAGCGGATCATAGGGAGCGCTTCGTTTCGGAGACTTCAGGATAAGACACAGGTATTCCCGCTGGATAAAAGTGATTTTATTCGGACCAGATTGACGCATTCGTTGGAAGTGTCTTCTTTTGCAAAGTCTTTAGGGCAGAATATCGGTGAAAATATATTGGCGTATCACAGAGATGCAGGATTCACTCCGCGTATGAAGGAAGATATCTGTAATATCCTGCAATGTGCAGGATTGCTTCATGACATTGGGAATCCGCCTTTTGGCCATTTTGGGGAGGTGGAGATCAGGGAATGGTTTGAGAGAAGGCTGCCGGTGCTTAAGTTCAGAGGAAAACCGATTGCAGAGCTTCTCACGGAGCAGATGAAGCAGGATCTGTATCATTTTGAGGGGAATGCGCAAGCCTTAAGGCTCGTGACAAAGCTTCATTTTCTGGTGGATGATAATGGCATGAATCTGACCTATGCACTGCTTGGAACGATCATAAAGTATCCTGTGTCTTCTCTGCAGGCAGACGGGCATTCAACAGACATTAAGGATAGGAAGATGGGATATTATTACGCAGATAAAGAAATCTTTGAGGATATACAGAGGGAGATAGGGACGAAGGGAAAAAGGCATCCTCTGACATTTATTCTAGAGGCAGCAGACGATATTGCATATAAGACGGCTGATATTGAAGATGCGTTTGTCAAAGGCTTTATAAGCTATAACCGGCTTCTGGAGGAGCTTAGAGAACTTCAGATGCTGTACCGGCAGGAGGGAGCGGGCGCGTTTTATCCGGCGGATAAACTGGAAGAGTTGTATCTGATCGGGAAAGACCGCCATGTGGACAACCCGGAAGAATTTGCCATTAAGAATTGGATCGTGCGGGTGCAGGGATTTTTGCTGAACTGTGCAACCTATGGGTTTACGTCCAATTACGAAGCGATTATGAACGGGACATATAAGCGTGATCTGTTTTACCATACATTTGCAGAGAAACTTATGGATCTTTTGGGGGATTTTGCATTTCGGGAGGTATTCACTTCTGATGCGATTTATCGTATGGAAGTGTCCGAGTCGGCGATGATTGATTATCTGATGGAAAAGTTCGTGTCAGCGGCGATTAAGTATGACGACAGTACGCAGAAGCTTGGAACTATTGAATCGCGTATGATCTGGTTTATTTCTGATAATTACAAAAATGCTTATCACCGTCAGGCTAGAGGTAAGACGGAAGAAGAAAAGCTTTATTTAAGGCTCCTTCTGGTGACGGATTATATCTGCGGCATGACGGACAGCTATGCCAAACGGCTGTATCAGGAACTAAATGCGATGATATGATGATCCGGGATAAAATCTTGATTGATATCTATAAGAAAAGTACAGATAAATATCGGATTTGTGGAATGAATAGCGGACAAAGCGAATAGATTATGATGAATGAAAACTAGAATGGAAGTGGGGTATTGAAACGATTTATCCGCTATTTGTATGAATATGAGCAGGGAAAACGTATGCGTAATGTTGGCTTCGTGAAGGTAGAGCAGGAAGAAGATGAGTGTGTGGTTCACATACATGGAAAGGGGCTGCGCATGGGCAGCGAAAAAAGCCTTATGATCTATCTTCTTTTTGAGAGCGAAGGGAAATGTTTTGGAATATGGCAGGGAGAGGCAGATAATATTAATCCGGCCGTAAACGAATGTATCAGTTATACGGCAGAGGATACGGGAACACCGGAAAATTATGCGAAGATAAATGGACTGGTGTTGGAAAACAGAGATGGGCGGCGCTACGCTGCACTCTGGGATGAAAAGCCGATGGATATATCTGGTATGCAGATATGGAGTCAGGAGGGAACCAGAGAAATCAGACAGGATACTCCGGATGAGCCGGAGATAATAGAAGAAGAACAAAAGGTTTCTCTAGAAGGGGCAGACAGATCGGAAGAAGAGAATGAAGCACAGCGTGCGGAAGATGAACCGCAGAGGATAGAAGATGAACCGCAGAGGATAGAAGATGAACCGCAGAGGACAGAAGGTGAACCTCAGGATATAGTGGAACCGCAAGATCCGGATGATATTATGGGCGAAGTATCTGCTATTCGGAGTGAGGATGTTTTCTTTATGGAGGAACCGGAAAAGCAGCGTTTGCAAGAAGGATGGCGGATAAAAAAGATTCAGCGTACGGAGCTTGCCAAACTTGCACGCTGTGAGTGGCGTCTGGCGAATAATAATTTCCTTCTGCATGGATATTATAATTATCATCATCTTATCCTGATGGAAAGAGGAGAGCAGATCATGCTGGGAGTACCGGGAATATACCATGAGAAAGAGGCGGCAGCCGCAGGAGCTTTCGGCTTTGCGGAATTTATTGCGAAAGACAGGCTTGATATTAAACTGAGTCCGGAGGAGTACAACGAGGATAATCCTTTCGGATATTGGTGCAGACCTGTGAAGCGGGCATTTAAATGGGAATGAAAACAGGAGCAGCAAAATGTTGAGTACAGATGAAAAATATATGAAGCAGGCCATCAGACAGGCGAAAAAGGCATATGCGATCGGAGAGACTCCGATTGGATGTGTTATCGTATATCAGGATAAAATCATAGGACGGGGCTATAATCGCAGAACGATTGATAAGAATACGCTTGCTCATGCGGAACTGACCGCGATCAGGAAGGCCAGCAGGAAGATGGGAGACTGGCGTCTCGAGGGATGTACGATGTATGTAACTCTTGAACCGTGCCAGATGTGTTCCGGAGCAATCGTACAGTCGAGGATGACAAGGGTTGTAGTAGGCTGTATGAATCCGAAAGCAGGGTGCGCCGGTTCTGTCTTGAATCTGCTGCAGATGCAGGAATTTAACCATCAGGCAGAGCTTACGATCGGAGTGCTAGAAAAAGAGTGTAGTCAGATGATGAAATCGTTTTTTAAGGAATTGCGGGAAAAGAAAAAACTGGAAAAAACAGATCCGAAGGACAGCATCAGCTGTAAGATGGAGTGAGACTATACGGCTGCAGATGCCATTTTCGGTCTTTTTAAGCGTTTGAAGACGGCGGACACGCTGCTCTATGATGCGAAAAAGCATGGCCGCAACAAGATTGTCTGGGCGGATGAGAATATGAGACAATTCCGGGAAAATTCTGCCCACATGTAAAATATTTAATGTGCGCTGCGCTTCGAATCTGTATTCACAGACGTTACCTTGGCAGTAAACTCAGCCCAGGCGCCCTCACGGCACCCGGAAGGTTCTGCTTAGTGCTGCTTCGTTCCCGACCTGACACGGTTCACAGATTCCCGTCGCGTAAGACCCGGGCCTCAACGTCACTTTCCAAGGGCAGCTCTGCAAATACAAACCCTCCGCGCAGCATCACCCCTGCTGTAGCGGATTGCAGGTACAAGGTACCGCTAACACCCCGGCTGCACATTTTCATATTTTACAGTATATCTCGATAAATGTCAATTGTCGGAAAGAGATTAAACAGACATATTTCATAAAAAAGATAACCTTTTGAATGGATTTGTGGTATTATGAAAAAAGAAAAACCTTTTGGCTCTGACAATACGGATGATAAATAACAAAATGACGGGAGGACGAGGGTAAAGATGAAGAATACAAAGAGGAGGATGGCAGGGGCAGCACTGGCAATTTTGATTAGCATGATATTGGCGGTTCCGGTACAGGCATCATGGCAGCGGAAATGGACGATCGGCTATGAAAAGAATACTAATGGACCTGAAAAAGAAATTCAGGGGACGAACGGCTGGTATTTTATGTACAGCGAGGACGTTAATACAGGAGGGAATTTTGAGGCTTCAAAAGCGAAGGAATGCATTTGGACAGATACCGGCTCCTGCCGGATGTGGTATGATTATAACGAGATGTGGATGCCAGAGCCTTATGCGGTGCAAGATTATGACTGCCTGGCGTCAAGCTGCTGGTGGCGTATGGACGGAAACGGGATTATGGATCCGAATGTGAAAGAGGGCGCCGTATCCAGTGTGATTGCGTGGGAGGCGCCGGAAGACGGCACTTATAGTATTCATTCGGATTATAGTGCCGGGAGCATGCCTTTTGACTGGACCGGAAAAGATTATGACGAGGGAGATGGTCTGACTCTTATGCTCTGTACGGATACTGATACAGTGGATCACGCATTTTGCGGTGTGATGCCTGATACGGGGAAAAAAGTGGTTGATCACATGCCGTCCGGAAGTCTGAAGGGAGAGGTTGAACTCAGAAAGGGAGATAAGATTTATATAGTGGCAGATCCAGGAGAAAACGGCGGTTCAGATATTGCGACTGTTAAGATGGAGATTACTCAGGAAGAAGGAAAAAGTATCAGGACGTTCTGGAAGATTGTGCTGGGAGCCGGCATTGCTGTATGTTTTCTTATTATTGTGCTGACTGTCTTTTTGATTCTGAAAAGCAGAAGGACAGAGAGTGATCTGGACGAGGATGACGATGACGAATAAAAAAATATATACTGCTCCGTTTTTAGTATGCTGTGTGCTAAAAGCGGGGCAGTATATTTTTTAAAAGGATATCTGTGTCCTTTCCGGCCAACGCTATGTTCATCAATGTTTATTTTTTGCTTCGTATTTTACGTATGATGCAGATAACAATTCCGGAGGCACATAAGGGAAGGAGTACCTGATTTAAGGCTCCGTATATCTTTAAGGCTTCTCTTATTCCCTGAAGCGGAAACGGATCGGACGGAATCAAGTGAGCAAACTGACCAGACAGCAGTGCTCCAAGGTAAATTATCAAAAAGGAAAACATGCCATGCCATTTTCCAGATCTGCCGCCCAGCAATACGTTGAGAAAGGAAATCCATTCTGTCAACAAAATAAAAAGAGACATGCCGTAATAAGCTCCGAGAATATATTTGTGTCCGGCAACAGCGGCGGTAACGTCAGCATAGGATGTGTTGTGCTTCCAGAAACTGACAGCTAAGAATCCTGTAATAACGACAATAAGCAGGAGTGTAGCAATCTGTAGGAGAAGATCTGCAATGTGATATGTCTTTTTTGATTTTTGACCGTTCGGGTATTGCCTGAGGGCGGTTTTGCAATGATTAAAATGAGAGAGTGTTCTGGTGCGGTTTTGCTCCAAATAGTTGATTCCCAGACTGTTTGTAGTATCAAGCTCAGATAAATTAGACAAAACATCTTTATAATCGTCACTTCCCAGATCATTAGGCAGTTCAGGCAGATCGCCTTCATATATTACTTCAAAATCGTCATCAAATACATCTTTCGGATGCGATTTTGTTTCAATTTTATTGATATCCATATATAGGCCTCCTTGAAAAATGTCTTTCTATTGTATTATGTTTCCTGCAAAGACTCAATAGATATCATAGAAAGTTAACGAAGACATAAGAATTTCTTTAGAAAATGTAACAATTGGAAAGCTTATATTTTTGGGTTGCAGGAAGGTGCAGTTTCGATTATAATGTACTGTGGTTAGAAAGGAGCTGCATTTATGCTGGACGTTAAGAATCTGACATTCAAAGTGAATGAGAATGGTATAGAAAGAAGTATTGTTAAAAATATAAGTTTTCAGGTAGATGATGGGGAGATGCTTGTCATCACGGGACCGAACGGAGGCGGGAAATCCTCTCTTGCGAAAGTATTGATGGGGATTGAAGAAGCAGACAGCGGGCAGATTATTCTGGATGGCGAGGACATTACTTCCTATGATATTAACCAAAGGGCGAATGTGGGGATCGGTTTTGCATTTCAACAGCCGCCGAGATTTAAGGGGATGACAGTTATCCGTCTTTTATCGCTTGCGGCGGGAAGAGAACTTACGAAGCCGGAATGCTGCCGGATGCTGAGCACTGTGGGATTGTGTGCGAATGAATATATTACAAGAGAAGTGGATGCAACGCTTTCAGGCGGGGAGATGAAGCGCTTAGAGATTGCTACGGTGCTTGCCAAGACTCATAAGCTGTGTATTTTTGATGAGCCGGAAGCAGGAATTGATTTATGGAGCTTTTCCATGCTTGTACAGCAGTTTGAGGCGATTCATGAGAAGAAGGAGCAGAGTCTGATCCTCATATCCCATCAGGAGAAAATCATACAGATGGCAGACAGGATCATGGTGATTGAGGATGGGCGTATCAATCAGATCGGAGCTGCAAAAGACGTACTTCCTGGATTGATGAATACGGCGGACAGCCTTGCCTGTTTAAAGAGAAATACTTCTGTTGAAAATTGAGGAGAATAGTATATGACTTTAGATGAGATTACGCAGAAAATATTGAAGCAGATTGACGAGAAGGGTTTTGAGCAGAGCGGGGCTTTTAATTTAAGGCATAATGGGATTTCGCTCTGTCATGGGGACAGCCAGCACATTAAAATTAAGAAAAAGGAGGACAAACCGGGAATAGATGTGTATATTGACGGCGATACTAAAGGCGAACAGGTACACATCCCGGTTGTTGTAGATGCATCGGGAATGACAGACGTTGTGTACAATGATTTTTATATTGCCAGAGGCGCTGATGTCACGATCATTGCAGGCTGCGGAATTCATAACAGCGGCTGCAATGAGAGCAGGCACGACGGATTTCATTCTTTCCATGTATCAGACGGCGCTAATGTTCGGTACGAAGAGAAGCATTACGGCGAGGGAGAAGGAACCGGAGCAAGAGTACTGAATCCTGTTACTAATATCTATATGGAAGAGAATGCGGTATTTACTTTAGATACAGTGCAGATAAAGGGCGTCGATTCTACGGAGCGAGAGACGAACATTTCTATCGGAAAAGGATCAAAGCTGTATGTAGTAGAGAAGCTTATGACACACGACGACCAGATGGCGGTTTCTAATATGGAAGTACAGCTTAACGGTGAGGGAAGTTCTGCGCAGATCATATCTCGTTCTGTTGCAAAGGACAGTTCAAAGCAGGTGTTCCATCCGAAGGCTGTGGGAAATGCGGGGTGCCATGCCCATGTACAGTGCGATTCTATTATTATGGGACATGCGCAGGTAAGCTCAATTCCAGAGATCAATGCGAAACATCTGGATGCAGCGATCATCCATGAGGCAGCGATTGGAAGGATCAACGATGAACAATTGATCAAACTACGTACGATGGGTATGACAGAAGAAGAAGCCGAGAGTGTAATTATTGACAATTTCTTAAATTAAGGCATAATAGAAATATAGTTTTTGCATGATTGGACAAAATGTGGTACTATTTCATTATATCACATGGAGGGAGAGTATGAGAAATTTGTTAAGAAGATGGATTCGGACCGGAATATTCTGTACAGGCTTACTGTTTCTTGCGGGCTTTTGCAATATAGCAGAGGCAGGGGACATCGAGAGTATGGAAAATGAGTCGTCGAATCTGAAAAACGAACTGGATAATGTGAATGAGGAATTACTGGACATTGGCAATGATATTGCTGATGTGGAGGACAAGATAGAAGAGACGACCGGAGAGATAGAGAAGACACGGGAACAGCTTGCGATTGCAAAGCACAGCGAGGCGCAGCAGTATGAGGAATTGAAGCTCCGCATTAAGTACATGTATGAGAATGACAGTATATCTATGCTTGAAGTTCTTGTCTCGGCGGAAAGTATGATCGATTTTCTGAACAAGGTTGATTTTATACAGAATGTCAGTGAGTATGACCGCAACAAGCTGGAGGAATTTCGGACGCTTCGCAAGGCTATTGCAGGTCAGGAGCGGCATTTGGTAGATGTGAAAGAGTCGCAGGTTAAGCTTCAGAAGGAGCTTGATACCAGACAGTCAGAGCTGAAGGCGAAGGCGGATTCTATGTCGGTTGATCTGGCTTCTTTGAGAAACCGGATTAAGGAACTCAGAGCTGAGGAAGCACGCCGCGCGGCCGAAGAAGCACGTCGGGCAGCCGAAGAGGCAAAAAGACAAGAAGAGCAGGCGAGGAAGGAAGCAGAAGCTAAACAGGCTGCGGAAGCGAACAAGACGTCAGAAGCGGATAAATCAACTGAGACATCGGCACAGGCAAAAAATGATAGTTCAGGCAAGAGCTCATCGGATAAGAAGACAACTTCAGATAAAAGCAGCAATTATGATATGCCTTCCGGCAGTGGAGTTCTTACCAAACGGAAGGGTGTTAATTATTATAACGGACACAGGGAGACCTATTATTCGCAGAAAGTTCTTCCGGGACATGGGCTTAAGATTCCGGGACGGCATGTAGCATCGGATGGAACGATCCGTGATTCGGATGGTTATATCTGTGTGGCGAGCAGTGATTATCCGAAGGGGACGGTAGTAAAGACATCTCTTGGAGCGGGAAAAGTCTATGATTCGGGCTGCGCATCGGGAACGATCGATCTTTACACTAACTGGTAGCAGGATGAAAAGGCTGAAAGTCAATCACAAATAAATCAGCAAATAAAGGGGCTTTTCCTGATTCATACAGGAGAAGCCCCTTTAATGTGAAAAGACAAATTATAAACAGGTTCAGACGAACTTGACGGCGGTTCCATACGCCATGACCTCTGCCGCTCCTTGTGTTACGGAACTGGAAGAATAACGGATATTAATGACAGCGTCTGCGCCCATAGCCTGTGCGTCTTCTGCCATCCGCTTTGTTGCCATCGCTCTTGCCTCATTCATCATCTCAGTATAAGAAGTAAGCTCTCCGCCGACGAGTGTCCTTAAGCCGTTCATGAAATCCTTTCCAAAATGTACGGATTGTATCATCGTCCCGCGTACAAGACCGATCATCTCAAAGTTTTTTCCTGTAATATAATCTGTGTTTACTAAGATCATGACATATTCCTCCTAAAGATAATTGTATTATTTAATTAATACAATTATACTACCGATTCATTGAAAAAGCAATAGTATTATGACAGATTCAATACATCTTTTATCGTATAAAATCCCGGCTCTTTTCCGTTCAGATATGCTGCGCAGTCACAAGCTCCTCTGGCAAAGCATTCCCAATTGTAGGAATGATGTGTGATCTCAAGGCGTTCTCCCATGCCGCCAAAGAATACAGTATGACTGCTGGGGATATTTCCTGCTCTGAGGGAATGGTAGCCAATCGTACCTGGAATACGGGGCTCAGATCCTTCGCGTCCGTATACGGCGATATCAGATAAATCTTTGTTCAGCGCATGGGCGATGATTTCGCCCATCTCCCGGGAGGTACCGCTCGGCGCATCTTTCTTCCATTGATCGTGCATTTCCAGAATCTCAATATCCAGATCGCTTCCGGCTGCGGATGCTGTTAGTTCCAGAAGCTTATTCATAATGTTTACCAGCTTTGAAGTATTGGCGGCATAGAGCATGGGAATGTGGGCGGCGGCTTCCTGAAAACGCTGCATCTCATCAGAAGAAAAACCGGTCGTGCCGCATACAAGGGCTTTTTTATGGGCGATGGCAAGATTAAGTACGGTCATTGCCATTTCCCTGGTGGAAAAATCAATGATAACATCGCTGCTGTCAATCACGCTTTCTAGATCGTCAACGACAGGAACACCAAGCTTCCTTCCGGTCATAGCAACTAATCCGAGATCGTCTCCGATATAATCACGGCCTTTCGGTCCAATACCCGCTAGTAGCTTCATGTCGTCTCTGGAAGCTGCGATCTGTGTGATCAGTTTCCCCATTTTTCCCTTTGGGGCTACTACAATTACTTTCATCATAATTAGGAACTCCTTTCAAAATATACAGTCTGAATAGTAATTATATTGTAACAGGTTCAGATACGGAGAGCCAGTGCTACTTGAGCAATTCAGTTTTATCCTTCTATTGATATTAATTTAACAAAGTATGATTTGTAACTATCGTATAAAAAGATACTTAATAAGGGAGAATGGACAAAAACTGAATAGTTAATATTATTGAAAAGCAACAATATAAGTGATTATGTGAAAAAGTCCGTTGATAAAATATGTATATTTTACAGCGGACTTTTTTGGGTTCCTTTTTAATAATTGAAAAAAACTCTTGCTTTCTTTGATAGGATTCGATAAAATAACAATATCGGGGTATGGCTCAGTTTGGTTAGAGCGCACGGCTGGGGGCCGTGAGGTCGCAGGTTCGAATCCTGTTACCCCGATTTTTTGATTCTCTGTTTTTGGACGGGGATATGAGCGAAATGATCTTTATATCCAGAGAGGGGATTTGTTTATGAAAAAAAGAGTAGTAGTTGCGTTAGGACACCGGGCATTAGGGACGAATCTGCCGAAGCAGATGGAAGCGACGAGGAAGACAGCGAAGGTGATCGCTGATTTGATTGAGGATGGGTATCAGGTGGCGATTACTCACAGCAATGCTCCGCAGGTGGGCATGATTCACACGGCGATGAATGAATTCGGAAAAGTGCATGAAGATTATACGGCTGCGCCTATGTCGGTCTGTTCGGCTATGAGTCAGGGATATATCGGTTATGATCTTCAGAACGCGATTCGCGAGGAGTTGCTGAACCGCGGCATATACAGGACCGTGAGCACAATCCTTACTCAGGTGATCGTAGATCCCTATGATGAGGCGTTTTATACGCCCACGAAGATACTTGGGCGTTACATGAATGCAGAGGAGGCTAACGAGGAGCGAAAAAAGGGTAATTATGTAGTGGAAGAGCCGGGAAAGGGATATCGGCGGATTGTATCTGCGCCGAATCCGGTCAGTATTGTTGAGATTGATGCTATAAGAGCGCTTCTTGATGCGGACCAGATTGTTATCGCCTGCGGAGGAGGGGGTATCCCTGTACTGCAGCAGGACAATCATTTGAAGGGCGCAAGCGCCGTGATAGAAAAGGATCTGATTGCTGGAAAGATGGCGGAAGAGATCAATGCAGACGAGCTGATCATTCTGACCAGCGTTGAGAAGGTTAAGATTAATTTGGGCCGCCCGGAAGAGGAAGCGCTCGGTGATATCTCTGTGGAGGAAGCGAAGAGATACATGGAAGAAGGTCATTTTGGAGAATACAATATGCTTCCAAAGCTGAGTGCATCTGTAGAGTTTATTACGAAGAGAGAAGGAAGGAAGGCTGTCATTACTTCATTTGAGTGCCTTAAGGATGCCTTGAAGGGGAAGAACGGAACATGGGTGAGGGGATAGCAGCCGGAAGAAATCTAGATCAATCAGGAATATTATTTGCAGAACAGGGAATCCTAAGAAAAAATGTAAGGAGGAACCCCTATGAAGGCAAAGGTGAATGATGGATGTATTTCCTGCGGTGCGTGTGTTGCGGCATGTCCGGAGGTGTTCCGGTTTAATGATGACGGAGTTGCAGAGGCGTTTGCTGATGTGGCGCCGGAATATGAAAAGCCGGCAACCGAGGCAAGGGACGGTTGTCCGGTTTCGGTCATAGACATTGAAGAATAGCAAAAGAAACAGATTCGCATATACTATTATTGATAGTGTATGCGAATTTTTGGTATGTCTGTGAGAATGCGTATCAGAGAGATACGGGAGGGAAGCGGCATGAGACTTTGTGAATTGGAAGATAAAGAAGTAATCAATACTTGTGACTGCAAAAAATTAGGATATATAGCTGATCTAGTCATTGATGAGTGTAAAGGATGTATTGAAGCAATTGTAGTTCCCAAAGCAGGAAAGTGGTGCGGACTGTTTGGCGACGGTGCAGAGTATATTATTCCTTTCCGGTGCATCAAAAGGATAGGACCGGATATTATTCTTGTAGAAATTTGTGATGAAAAGTAGAAAATGAACGGAAATTGCGGTCTAAATGTTTGACTTCTTATTTGTCAGAAGATATACTATATACAATATTGAAAAGGAAAGGATAAAACGATATGAAGTGTCCATATTGCAGTAACCCGGATACAAGAGTTGTAGATTCCAGACCGGCAGAGGATGGAACGTCCATCAGACGCCGGCGTTCATGTGATTCTTGCGGAAAGCGTTTTACAACTTATGAAAAAGTAGAGACAATACCGTTGATTATTATAAAAAAAGATAATACCCGTGAGCAATACAGCCGTATGAAGATAGAGAATGGTGTGATCAGGGCATGCTATAAGAGGCCGGTTCCCGCAGAAGAGATTGAAAGGATGATAGACAGAATTGAGACAGAAGTGTTCAGTCTGGAGGAAAAAGAGATACCGAGTCATGTGATCGGAGAGATGGTAATGGATGGGCTGAAGGATTTGGATGAGGTTGCTTATGTCCGTTTTGCGTCGGTATACAGGGAATTTAAAGATGTGAATACATTTATGGATGAATTAAAGAAGATTCTTGATCGGTAAGTTTCAGATAGATTGGGTGATGATAGTATATGAGAACATACAAATTGACGATTTCTTATGATGGAAGCAGGTATCAGGGATGGCAGCGTCAGGCGACAACAGACAATACGATTCAGTTTGTGCTGGAGTACAGCATCGGAAAGATGGTTGGGTACCGTGTAGAGATTGACGGTTCTGGAAGAACGGATGCAGGAGTTCACGCGAGAGGGCAGGTTGCCAGCGTGAAGTTGTCGAAGCTTTATGATGTGGACGAGATGAAAACAGCGCTGAACCGTTATCTGCCGGAGGATATCCGGATTGTTGATGTAGAGCTTGTGAGAAATGGTTTTCATGCACGCAAGAGCGCTAAGGGTAAAAAGTATGAATATTATATTGACTGCAGGGAAAAACCGGACGTCTTTTCGCGCAGATACTGCTATCATTATCCGGAAAAGCTGGATATTGAGGCGATGCGTGCAGCAGTCCCATATCTGATCGGGCCCAAGAATTTTATCAGTTTTACGGATGATGCAGACTGTAAAGATCCCGTCCGCAAGATCATCAATATTAAAATTGTAAGTAATGGAGAGAAGGTCAGGATTACGTATTATGGGACAGGTTTTCTCTATCATATGGTGCGGATTCTTACGGGAACACTTCTTGAGATCGGAACAGGAAAGCGTGACGCTTCCAAGCTTCCGGTGGTGATTGCAGCAGAAGACCGAAGCCTTGCTGGTTTTTTGGCTCCGGCCCGCGGATTGTTTTTGAGAAAGGTTTATTATTAATTCCACTTATATAATCTGTTGCGTGACAGCGTCAGCTTGCGGCAGCTGCGTTTCACCTGCACAATCGCTTTTTTCGTACCTTTTTTGCAATATACAGTATTATCGGTTACATTCACATAACCGAGTTGTGACAGGCATTTAGATTCATTTTTATTAAAATAAGCTTTGAAGTGAATGCCATTGCGGTTTCCGTAAACGGTGTTGCCTGATACAGTCAGTGTAGAGTTAGCCATGCTGCGGGGAGCAATCCCCATAATCGCTACATGAATGCCGATCGTGTAGGAAGAATTGCCGTCCGTTCTTGTGGCATTGGTTATGATGGTATTGTTGCTGATCTCTCCCCCGACTGTGTTGAAATAAGCGAGTGCTTCTGAGGTTGTTCCGGTAAGGGTGTTCCCTTTGACGACTATATTTTGGTGGAATTTATTGCGCCATTTTCCGCCTTCTGAGTCTGTCCAGTTTACACCTACCGCACGGGCGCCGGTAACGGTATTGTTCAGTATATATATGTTTTTGCAAGTCTGTCCTTTGACATATTTGCTGCCGTACTCGGCGATCTTGGGCGCAGTCTTTCTTGTGGCAAGATCGATCTGAATCTGTTCTTCCAGACACTTTGACGGATTGGAGCCGATGGCGGCCACTTTGCAGTTTTTAATAGTCACATTATTGCAGGCAATAATCTCTATCGCATGTCCTTTGTAATTTGCATTGCAGTCAACACCGTTCATTATCAGATTCGTTACATAAGAAAATGCGAACAGACTGCCGGTTCTTCCGTTTTTATCAACGCTGCGCCATGTTCCGCCGATGATGGAAAGGTTTTTAAGTTTTTTGTCCGGAGCGGCAAAGATAACATTGCTCTTCTTTTTTCCGATGATCTTGGCGCCTTTTGCAATGATGGTAGTATTGTTTCCCGGTCTTAATACGCCGTTGAGCCGGACGGTAGAACCCTTTGGAATCACAACCGTCTTTTTTTTGTGGCCAGATATCAGATAGTTCAGGTTTTTGTAATTTGTATTGGAATTTTTAGAAGGAACCAGAACCATCTGACCTGATTTGTTATATTTGGCTATCGTTTTTCCGTTGTATTTTACGGTTTTGGCTGCTGCAAGGATCTGTCCCATATCAAAGATGAAAAATAATCCGCAGATGAGGATCAGGGAAAGAAACGGGACAGTTCGCAAAGCTTTTGAATGTTTTCTTCTGTTAGTCATAATTACTCCTTTTAATATGTTTTTAACAATTTTATTTTATCATATATAAAGATTATTTTACAG
>ERZ778514.709-NODE-709-length-28621-cov-9.837394_pt1 | contig 28621 bp, 18 predicted proteins | sample MGYA00510344_ERZ778514 | MGnify/ENA primary metagenome ERZ778514 (study PRJEB29527, sample SAMN07138968) | mouse gut metagenome | material: feces | host: mouse | place: China:Nanjing | collected 2016-01-25 ...
TTCCGTCACACAATGAAAAAACTCCTCCTTACAGCAACCCTGCTCCTTGCCGGAGCCTTGGGTGCGATGGCCCAGCTCACCGCTGCCGACGCCTTCACATCGGCTCCGCAGAACATATTCCCGCTGCTTGACCGCAACACACGCCTCGACATGGTCGACTACGTGAAGAGCGGCCTGTCAACCCCCTCGCAGAACAGCCTCCAGGGGCGCTCAGCCATAACCGAGATCTCGCCCGAATCGCTGACCGTCAAGATGTCAGACTCATCGGCAGCCCAGGTCGCAGTGCTCAAAGGGCAGAAAGGCGATATCATAGCCCTGATAAGCACAGTGGCCACTCCCGGACTCGACTCATCCATCCGCTTCTTTGACAGCAGCTGGCAGCCGCTCGACGGCGCCGCCATGTTCACCAAACCCGGATGGAAGGAATGGCTCACCGACGCCGGACGCGACAACAAGGAAGAAGTCACCATGCAGGTGCCCTTCATGCTCGCCTCCTACCGCATCGACCCGGCCACCTCAGAGCTGACGCTGACCAACAATCTGGCCCGCTTCCTCGACAAAGATGTCTACTCCATGATCGAAAGCTATCTCCGCCCCTCGCTGACTTACAGCTGGAACGGCAAGAAATTCACTGCCCGCTGACCCTCCGCCTCCGGAAGGAACAGCGCACAGCCCTGTCTCCACGGCAGACACATCCGCGACCGCAGCCACAACCGTAGCTGCGGCCGCGTCATTTTCTGCCATTTCCACAGCCTCAGGCGTAGCCGCAGTCCGCTCAGCCTCCGCGCGCTGCAGTTCCCTGACATGCCGGCGCCGTTCGGCAGCCGCACGCGCTCTTGCCGACCGCTCCTTGGCCTTGTCGAGCTCCGGCTGTATCATCTTGAAAATCAAAATCGAATCCAGACCGTCGGCCAGCGTCGGCTCACGCCCCGCAGCAAGATAATCATCCACGTGCCGCAAGCTCTTGGCAGCCTGCTCCGACGGATCGTCCAGATAACTGACAGTCACCCCTATACGGCGTTCAATACCTGCATAAAACTCCTCTGACACCGGCCGGCGCAGCTTCTTAACCTTTCCGCGGCTCTTGCCGCCTGCAAATTTCTTATTCATAGCGATTAAAGTGATCAAAATTATTATTTACGGCAAAGATACGCACCGCCACCCCCCGCCGGGGTGCGATAATGCGGAAATGTTAAGATTTTTTATTGCCCTCCTTTAGAGGGTGTTCGCAATATTTTTTGTAATTTTGGGGCTGATATTCACTATTCTCACATCAATGAACACTAACAGCGTGAAAACCAAATCAATCATATTGCTTGCAGTACTCCTGCTGACCGGAGCTGCCTACGTTTCGGCAGGCACTGACAACGTGGCCGAGGAAGTAGCCTGGGTAGTAGGCGACCAGCCCATCTGGAAATCAGAAATCGAGGAAGCCTATCAGACCATGCTCTACGAAAAAATGCCCATTGCAGGCGACCCCTACTGCGTGATCCCCGAACAGCTCGCCATCGAGAAACTCTATCTCCACCAGGCCGAGCTCGACACCGTGGTAGCCCCTGACAGCTGGGTGATGAACCAGGTCGAAGCCTACCTCAACAACTACATAAACAACTTCGGATCAAAGGAAAAGGTCGAACAATACTTCCACAAGTCCATCCCCGCCATGCGCGAATCGCTGCGCGAAATGATCAGCAACCGCTCACGTGTGCAGCAGGTGCAGCAGAACCTCACCTCCAAGATCAAGGCCACACCCGCCGACGTGCGCCGCTACTTCGAAAAACTGCCCGAAGACAGTGTGCCCTGGGTGCCCCTCCAGGTCGAAGTGCAGATCTTCTCGGTATCTCCCTCTGTCTCACGCGAAGCCGTTGAAGACGTGAAAGCCCGTCTGCGCTCCTTCAGCGACCAGGTCAACAAGGGTGAAAGCCCCTTCTCGACCCTCGCCATCCTCTACTCCGAAGACCCCGGCAGCGCCGTCCGCGGCGGTGAGCTCGGCTTCATGGGCCGAGGCGAGTTAGTGCCTGAATTCGCGGCAGTAGCCTTCAACCTCAACGACCCCAAGAAAGTATCAAAAGTAGTCGAGACCCAGTTCGGCTACCACATCATGCAGCTCATCGAGAAGCGCGGCGACCGCGTCAACGTGCGCCACATACTCCTGCGCCCCAAAGTGGCCGAGAAAGACCTCACCGAGGCCGTCAACCGTCTCGACTCGCTGCGCATGGATATCAACGACGGCAAATTCACCTTCGAGGAAGCCGTCACCGTGCTCTCGCAGGACAAAGACACCAGAAACAACCGAGGCCGCATGGTCAACCCCACCACCGGCTCCACCCGCTTCGAAATGGCCCAGCTGCCCCAGGAAATCTCACGCCTGGTCAACGACATGCAGCCCGGCGACATCTCTCAGCCCTTCATCATGACCGACCCCAAGACCAACCGCGAGAAAGTGGCCTTCGTGAAACTTACCTCACGCATCCCCGGCCACCGCGCCAACATCAGCGACGACTACCAGCTGGTCAAGGACATGTATGAAAACTCACGCCGCGAGGAAGTGCTCAACACCTGGCTCGCCAAAAAAATCAAAAACACCTACATCCGCATCGAAGACGGCTGGAAAAACTGCGACTTCAAACACGACTGGAACAAGCAGCAGTGATGAAACTCTCACCTTTACTGGCACTCGCGGCGCTCGGAATAGTCAGCCTGCCCGCCATGCTCGCACAGGCCCCGAAAGACGGCCCCTCGGCCAAGTCTCCGGCGCCTAAATCAGCCCCGGCGCCCAAGAAAAGCGTCGTAAGGCCGACCATACCCGCGGCTGACCGCCACGACCCCGGAAAAGTGTTTCTCGAAAAAGCTGACCGCCTGATGTTTGACCAGGCGCGCGACTCCGACGTGCAGGTGCTCGTGGGCAACGTCATGTTCCGCAAAGGCGACATGTTCATGTACTGCGACAGCGCCCGCTTCAACGAAGCCACATCGTCGCTCGACGCCTTCAACAACGTCCACATGGAGCAGGGCGACACCCTCTTCGTCTACGGCGATGAACTCTACTACAGCGGTGCCGACGAACTGGCCGAACTCCGCGCCTACCCCGGCAAAAAAGTCCGCCTCATCAACCGCGACGTCTCGCTGACAACCGATGTATTTTTCTACGATCTGGCCGAACACGTGGGCTACTACGAGACCGGCGGAACGCTGACCGACAAGCAGAACATACTCAAATCGCTCCAGGGCTACTACTACCCCGACTCGAAAGACGCCTTCTTCTATCTGAACGTAGACCTCACCGGCCCGCGCCCGAATGACACGCTCAGAATGTTTACCGACTCGCTCACCTACAACACCGGCACCAACATAGCCCAGCTCATGTGCGAGACACTCATTGTCAGCAAAGACGGCGAAATAACCTCCACCTCAGGATTTTATGACACCAACGCCGGACTGGCCGACCTCTATGACCGCTCCACGGTCCACACCCGCAGAGGCAACTATCTGACCGGCGACACCCTCTTCTATGACCGCAACAAGGGCTACGGCGAAGCCTTCGGCAACATGATTCTGACAGACTCCGCCAAGCAGTCGGAACTGCGCGGCGACTACGGCTTCTATGACGAGCTGAAAGACTCCGCCTTCATCACCGGCAACGCCCTCGCCCTCGAATACTCCCAGGCCGACACCCTCTACCTCCACGGCGACACCATCTGCGCCTACATGCTCACTGACTCCACGAAAGTCACTGACGTGTTCCACCGTGTGCGCTTCTTCCGCAATGACTGCCAGGGGCTCTGCGACTCGATAAGCGTGGTAGAGCGCGACTCCATATTATATATGTATTACAACCCGATCCTCTGGTATGGCGACAAGCAGATTGTAGGCAACATCATCTACGCCCATTTCAACGACTCGACAGTCGACTGGGCGCGCCTGCCCGAATCGGGAGTGCTCGGACAGCACATAGGCGAAGACTGCTATGACCAGCTCGCCGGCTCCGACATGACCGCCTGGTTCAATGACTCGACCATCCGCCGCCTCTACGTGGAAGGCAACGTGCAGGTGATAATGTTCCCGATGGAAAACGACTCGACCTACAACAAGTTTGTCTTCACCGAAAGCAGCACAATGGATGCCTACTTCAGCGGCAACGAGATCGAGAAAATCAACATGTGGCCCGAAACCACCGGCAAGGCCACCCCGCTCTATCTGGCCAAACGCTCGGCCTACTATCTGCCCATGTTCCGCTGGTATGAGCCTCTGCGGCCTATGGCACCCGCCGAAGTCTTCGACTACCCCGCAGAGATGGCCGATCTGAAAGCACAGAAACTCATGGGCAAGATACGCCCCGACGCATACACCGTCCGCGGCACTGCCACCGGACGCCCCAGGCCGCTTGAGCCTGAGCATACAGCGGCTCCCGCGGCACTGCCCGCCGACTCTCTGCCCGCCGACTCCCTCTCGCCGGCCTCCAGCCTCCAGCTGCCTGACTCGCTTGGCATTTCAGTGCCTGTGACTCTGCCTGACTCGATTGAGATTCCGGAACCCGTAGCCCTGCCTGACTCAATAGAAATTCCGAAGCCCGCCGATCAGCCTGAGCCAAGCGCACCCGTTGATCCGGCACCCGAAGCACCCGAAACTCCCGATGTGCCCGAAGCACCGTCCGCTCCCACACCCGATGCCCCCGGCACCACTGACATCTACAGAAAGGAGGTGATCTCATGAGCGATATCATCCGCCTTCTCCCCGACTCCGTGGCCAACCAGATTGCCGCCGGAGAAGTGATCCAGCGCCCCGCATCAGTCATCAAAGAGCTTGTAGAGAACTCAATAGACGCCGGAGCCACCTCCGTCACCATCATTCTCAAAGATGCCGGACGCACACTCATCCAGGTGATCGACGATGGCTGCGGCATGAGCGACACCGACGCCCGTCTCGCCTTCGAACGCCACGCCACCTCGAAAATAAGCCGCGCCGACGACCTTTTCAGCCTCTCTACAATGGGTTTCCGAGGCGAAGCCCTGGCCTCGATCGCAGCCATAGCCCAGGTTGACCTGCGCACAATGCTCAAAGGCGAGAGCGTAGGCACCCGCCTGACCATCAGCGGATCGAAGGTAGAGAGCCAGAAGCCCGAAGCCTGCGCGCCGGGAAGCAACCTGATGGTCAAAAACTTGTTTTTCAACGTGCCCGCGCGCCGCAAGTTTCTAAAGAAAGACTCCGTTGAACTCAGCAACATCATGCGCGAGTTCGAACGCCTCGCGCTTGTCAACATCGGCGTGGACTTCACCCTGATCAGCAACGACACCACCCTCCACGCCCTGCGCCGCGCATCGCTCAAACAACGCATCTCAGACCTATTCGGCAAATCGCTCGGAAAGCAGATCATACCCGTAGAGACCGACACCTCGATTGTCCGCATCAACGGCTTCATAGGGCTCCCGGAAAACGCCCGCAAGCGCAATCCGCTGCAATATTTCATGGTCAACGGCCGCAACATGCGCCACCCCTACTTCCACAAGGCCATCATGCAGTGCTACGAACGCCTGATTCCCGCCGACGAGCAGCCCAACTACTTCATAAATCTCACCGTCGACCCGGAGACTATCGACGTCAACATCCATCCGACCAAAAACGAAATCAAGTTCGAGAACGAACAGCCTATATGGCAGATACTCAGCGCCGCCGTGCGCGAGTCGCTTGGACGCTTCAACGCCGCGCCGGCCATTGACTTCGACGTGGAAGACGCTCCGGAGATACCGGCCTTCGTGCCAGACACAAGCGCTACCCACGAAGTGGAGCTTGACGACAGCTACAACCCCTTCGCCCAGGGCTCAGGCGGAGCTCGGAGAGTGTCGAAAATGTCGGCCATCGCCGATGACCAGGAGCCCTATTCCCCCTTCGCCCCCTCAGGCGACACAGCTGACAGCCCGTCATTCCGGACCGCAGACCCGTCGGCCCCCCGGCAGCCGCAGACCCGCCGGCGGAGCTCCAACTTCCAGGACTGGGAAAAACTCTATGACGACTTCATCAAAAAACGCGATGACGGCTATGCCTCGATGGTCGAAAGCAAAGTCAACCTCCCGGAAGCCGAAAGCGAGCTTGAGATGGAGAGCGGAGAAGTGACATCAGCCACCCTGCAGCTCAAAAACTCCTACATTCTGACCCCCTCGCGCGACGGACTGATGGTCATCGACCAGCACCGCGCCCACAAGCGCATACTCTACGAGACATATCTCACCAAGGCCCGCGAACACACCTTCGTCTGCCAGAACACCATGTTTCCGGAGACCGTAGAGCTGTCAGCCGCGCAGAACGCCGTGCTCGCCGGCATAACCCCCGAACTCGAAAACCTCGGATTCAGCATATCGCCCCTCGGCGACAACACCTGGAGCATCATGGGCATACCCTCGATTCTCAAAGACGCCAATCCGCGCGACACCCTGCTCGGAATGATCGAAAACATCACCGACAGCGGCGAAGACCTTGCCACAGGACTTCAGGAACGTCTGGCCATGTCGATGGCCCGCAGCAGCGCCATCAAGCGCGGACAGGCTCTGAGCGCCGCCGAGATGGACAAGCTCATCAGCGACCTCTTCCGCCTGACCTCGCCCGGACTGACCCCCGAAGGCAACACAGTGTTCACCATCATCAAGCTCGATGACATCTCAAAACTCCTTGGCTGACAAGACTATGACTGACGCGCTGAAAAGAATGGCCATCATGATCGCAGCCATGCTCCTGAGCCTGGCCGCCTCGGCGCAGCTCCCCCCGGCTACTCCGCGCATCTCGCTGCTGACAGCCCATGCAGGCGCGGAGATCTATCAGCTCGAAGGCCACACGGCCCTGCGAATCGTCCACCCCGACCGCGGAGACTACGTGGTCAACTGGGGGCTTTTCGACTTCGCCGCCCCAAACTTCGTCTACCGCTTCGTCAAAGGCGAGACCGACTATCTGGCCGGAGCCTCCTCCACCGACCGTTTTCTTGAAATCTACCGCCGCGAAGGGCGCAAGGTGGTGGAGCAGACGCTTGATCTCACCCCGGAGGAAGCTCTCAGAGTGGTAGAGCTTACCGACCTGAATCTCAGACCTGAGAACCGCGTCTACCGCTACAACTACGTGCTTGACAACTGCGCCACCCGTCCCCTGGCCGTCATAGAGAAGGCCATTGGCGACAGCCTGCGGTTCAGTTTCGACGGGCTCAGGCGCGAACCGTCGTTCCGCGAGGCCATGCGCTCATATCACCGCGATTATCCCTGGTATCAGTTCGGCATAGACCTCGCCCTCGGAAGCGGCATAGACCGCCCCATAAGCCTGCGCGAGGAAGCTTTCGCCCCTGTGAAACTCGAACTTATGCTCGAACAGGCCACCCGGCCTGACGGACGGCGCATAGCCGCCCCGGCCGTCTGCCTTGTCAGGGAAAAAGACGGAAGAGTGCTGCTTCCCCCCACTCCGTGGTATCTCGCCCCGATGTTCTGGAGCCTTGTGGTGCTCGCACTGGCCCTCGCAGTCTCCGCCGGGCAGCTCAGAAGCCGCCGGCGCACCGCCGCAAGCCGCATTTTCGACAGCATCTACTTCACGCTGCTCGGTCTGACGGGCTGCGTCATAGCCTTTCTGATCTTTGTCTCGGTCCATGAGGCCACCTCGCCCAACTGGCTGTTTCTCTGGATCAACCCCCTGTGTCTGACCGCCGCAGTGGCCGTCTGGTCAAAAAGACTTGAAAAGTTGTCGGTCTGCTATCAATTTGTTAACTTTGCACTCCTGATGGCACTCGCAGTAATTCTGCTCTGCGGAGTGCAGTCGCCCAACCCGGCCTTCATCCCCCTCATGGCGGCTGACGGCGTCAGGGCTCTGACCACCATATACACCTACTACCGAAACCGCCGATGTCAGCACGCAAAAGCCACCCGATAAGCACCCGGCTTGCCTCAGTGCTCGTTGTCTCACTCGCGACAATGGGCATTCTCGCCCACGCTCAGCAGACAGCACCCCGCCCCGCCACCGCCCAGCGCCCGCAGCTCGTGGTCGGCATCTTCGTGGAGGGCCTTTCTGCCGACTACATCAACCTGCTCCGCGACAACTTCGGCAAAGACGGCTTCAACCGCTTCATCCGTGACGGCGTCAGCATCGAGAACGTGGACTTCGGTCCCGGCATCGACGCCACGGCCGCCACAGCCATGCTGATGACAGGCGCCGCCCCCGGAGTCAACGGCATACCCGCCGCAAGGGTCTGGGACAACAACACGAAATCAGACTACCCGATACTGCTCGATCCGGCCAAGATAGGCAATTTCACCGACGAAACCTTCTCGCCGGGAGCGCTGAAAGTGTCGACCGTCAGCGACGAGGTGCGCATCTCGGACGGTGGTCTGGGTCTGGTCCACTCGGTGGCACCGGACGCCCAGGTGGCCATCATCCTCGCCGGCCACGCCGGCAACAGCGGCTTCTGGCTCAACGACACGAACGGCAAATGGTGCACATCGACCTTCTACCGCGACGTGCCCGCCGCCATAGCCAAACGCAACTACGGAGTGACGCTGGCCTCGCGCCTCGACACCCTGGCCTGGACACCCTCTATGGCGCTTGACCGCTATCCTGACCTGCCCGACTACAAGAAACTATACCCCTTCCGCCATACCTTCCCCGCGCGTGAGACCGACCGCTTCAAAGCCTTCAAGACTTCGGCGCCGGGCAACCGCGAAGTGGCAGCCATAGGCCTCGACTACATCACGTCGCTGAAACTCGGCACCCGCGGAGTCACTGACATGCTCAACCTCGGCTTCAACGTGTCGCCCTATCAATACGGACGCGAGGCCGACAACCGCATCGAGACAATGGACGCCTATCTGCGTCTCGACTCCGACATAGCCCACATAGTCCGCGCCGTGGAGAAAGGTCCCGGCATGGCCAATTCGGTGATCTTCATAGCCGGCACCCCGGCCCCGACAGGCGGAAAGCGTGACGAAGAGCGCTGGAACATACCTTCAGGCCAGTTCTCGCCCCGCAAGGCCACATCGCTGCTCAACATGTATCTCATGGCCATCCACGGCAACGGAGACTACGTGAGCGGCTACCACAACGGCTACTTCTTCCTCAACCGCAAACTTCTGAAAGACCGCAATATAGACGAGAGCTCAATACGCCGGGAAGCGGCAGACTTCCTTGCGCGCATGAGCGGAGTCAGCGCAGTCTACACCCTCGACGATATCATGGCGCGCCGCGCGGGCGACGAACCTCTGGCCCTGCAGCGCAACACATCGCCCGTCCATGCCGGCGACCTCCTTGTGATGGTCAATCCCGGCTGGGAGATTTCCGATTCGGCGGACGATGAAGTGAACAAAACACAGAATCCGGTCGTTAGATGCGTGGCGACAACCTCGCCCGTCTATATTCTCGCGCCCGCGGTCAGCACGCAGAGCATCGACTCGACAGTCGACGCACGGGCCATAGCCCCGACTGTCACCCGCCTGCTCCGCATCAGGTCGCCCAACGCGGCCTCGGTGCCCCCTATCCGCCTTTCGGCCGTGCGCTGACCGCACACCCGCCCCACCCTCTCCCCCTCTTATTTTCATCACTCTTTCAGAAAACAAACTTCATCATCAATATGTCTTTACAATCATTTCTCACCAAGATTTTTGGCAACAAATCGACCCGCGACCTCAAGGAGATCGAGCCAATTGTAAAAAAAATCGAGGCTCTTGAGCCTGAGGTGAAACAACTTACCATAGACCAGCTGCGCGAGCGCATCCAGAACGTGCGCGACGACATCCGCCAGGCCATAACCGCCGAGCAGGAGGAAAACGCCCGCCTCAAGGTTGAAGTGGAAGAACTTCCATTTGACGAGCGTCAGCCGGTCTGGGACAAGATCGACCGCAACGAGAAGACCATGCTCGACACGATCGAGGACAAGCTCAACCAGCATCTGCCCGAAGTCTTCGCAGTGGTCCGCGAGACAGCCGCCCGCTTTGCGGCCAACGAGACCATAGTGGTCAAGGCCACCGAGCTTGACCGCGAACTGGCCGCCCAGGGCAAGGACTTCGTAAGCATCGACGGCGACAACGCCATCTGGAAAAACCACTGGCTCGCCGGCGGCAACGAAATCATCTGGGACATGATCCACTACCGCGTTCAGCTCATAGGCGGTATAGTGCTCCATCAGGGCAAGATCGCCGAGATGGCTACCGGTGAAGGCAAGACCCTCGTGGCTACCCTCCCGGTGTTCCTGCGCTCGCTCTCAGGCCGCGGAGTCCACGTGGTGACCGTCAACGACTACCTCTCCAAGCGTGACTCGGAGTGGATGGGACCGCTCTACATGTTCCACGGATCGACTGTGGACTGCATAGACAAGCACCAGCCCAACACCGCCGCGCGCCGCGCCGCCTACAACTGTGACATCACTTTCGGAACCAACAACGAGTTCGGTTTCGACTATCTGCGCGACAACATGGCCATGTCGCCCGCCGACATGGTGCAGCGCAAACACTACTATGCGATCGTCGACGAGGTCGACTCAGTGCTCATCGACGACGCCCGCACACCGCTCATCATCTCCGGTCCGGTTCCCAAGGGCGACGACCAGCTCTTCGACCAGTACCGCCCCAACGTAGAGAAGGTGGTCGAGGCCCAGCGCCGTCTGGTCACCAAAATCCTTGCCGAAGCCAAGACCAAGATCGCTTCAGACGACAAGGAGACCCGCAAGGAAGGCGCCCTGCTTCTCTACCGTGCGTTCAAGGGTCTGCCAAAGAACGGCGCCCTCATCAAGTTCCTCTCTCAGGAAGGCATGAAGAACCTCATGCTTGAGACCGAGGCCTACTATCTGCAGGACAACAAGCGCGAGATGCCTAAGGTAACCGACCCGCTCTACTTCGTCATCGACGAGAAAAACCGCAGCGTGGAACTGACAGACAAGGGTATCGACGAGCTGACCGGCAAGACTGACGACCCGCAGTTCTTCGTGCTCCCCGACATAGCATCGCAGCTTTCGGAGACCGAGCATATCGAGAACGCCGCCGAGCGCCAGCAGCGCAAAGACGAGCTGATGCAGGACTATGCGGTGAAGGCCGAGCGCGTCCACACCGTCACCCAGCTTCTGAAGGCCTACACGCTCTTCGAGAAGGATGTGGAATACGTGATCGACGAAGGCAAGATCAAGATCGTCGACGAGCAGACAGGCCGTATCATGGAAGGCCGCCGCTACAGCGACGGTCTGCACCAGGCCATCGAGGCCAAGGAGCATGTGAAGGTCGAAGCCGCCACCCAGACATTCGCCACCATCACTCTGCAGAACTACTTCCGCATGTATCACAAGCTTGCGGGCATGACCGGTACGGCCGAAACCGAAGCCGGCGAGTTCTGGGACATCTATAAGCTCGATGTTGTCACTATCCCGACCAACAAGCCGATAGCGCGCATCGACATGAACGACCGAGTCTACAAGACCAAGAAGGAGAAATATGCCGCCGTTATCGAGGAGATCCAGGATCTCGTGTCGAAAGGCCGTCCGGTGCTGGTGGGTACCACTTCGGTTGAAATCTCCGAGCTTCTGAGCCGAATGCTTACCATGCGCCACATCCCCCACAACGTGCTCAACGCCAAGCTCCACCAGAAGGAGGCCGAGATCGTGGCCCATGCCGGCAAGAAAGGCATGGTGACCATAGCCACCAACATGGCGGGCCGCGGTACCGACATCAAGCTCACCCCTGAGGTGAAGGCTGCGGGCGGTCTGGCCATCATCGGCACCGAGCGCCACGAATCGCGCCGCGTCGACCGCCAGCTGCGCGGCCGTTCAGGCCGTCAGGGCGACCCCGGATCATCGGTGTTCTACGTTTCGTTCGAAGACCAGCTGATGCGTCTCTTCGCCACTGACCGTGTGATGAAGATGCTTGACACTCTGGGGCTGGAAGAGGGCGAGCGCATTGAGAGCGGCATGGTGACCAACGCTATCGGCAACGCCCAGAAGCGAGTGGAGGAAAACAACTTCGGTATCCGCAAACGCCTGCTTGAGTATGACGACGTGATGAACAAGCAGCGTACCTATATTTATAACCGCCGCCACCATGCCCTGCTTGGCGAACGCATCGGCATCGACATCGCCAACATGATGTGGGATATCATCGAGAACCTCGTCAACAACTACAGCCCGGCTGAATATGAAGAGCTGAGCATGGAGCTGCTGCGGGTGCTCACCATCGAGGCTCCTTTCACCGAGGAGGAATACCGCAACATGTCGAAGGAAGATGCTATCGAGAAGATCCACACCGCTGCCCAGGAGGCTTTTGACCGCAAGGGCCAGAGAATTCTCGACGTGGCTCAGCCGGTGATCACCGACTGCGTTGAAAACCGTGGTTTCAAGGGCCGCATCGCGGTTCCGATGACTGACGGCAAGCGATTCTTCAATCTGGTGGTAGATATCGACGAGGCTTACCGTACGGGCTGCAAGTCGATCGTCAAGGAATGGCACAAGGCTGTGCTGCTTGTGAGCATCGACGAGCTCTGGAAAGAGCATCTCCGCGAGCTCGACCAGCTGCGCCAGAGTGTGCAGAATGCGTCATACGAGCAGAAGGATCCGCTGGTGATCTATAAGGTAGAGTCGTTCCATCTCTTCGAGGCTATGCTCAACAATCTTAACGTTAAGGCTATGGCTACTCTGATGCGCGGCCAGATCTATGTGCAGCAGCCGGCACCCCGGCAGGAGGCTCCGGCGGAGAATGCCGAGGGTGAGGCAGCAGCGGCCGAGGACGAGGGCGCAGAGGCTCCCCGTCAGCAGACTGAGGCCCCCAGGCCGCAGCCTAAGGTTGAGCGCGCTATGCCTGAACGTGCGAACGATTACTCGAAATACCGCGCAAGCCGCGAGAATCTGCCCGGCGAGGCCGCTCAGCGTGCGGCAGCCCAGGGTGCCGGTCAGCAGCGTGTGGCGCCTCAGCCGGTGAAGGCCGGTCCGCGTATCAACCGCAATGATCCCTGTCCCTGCGGTTCGGGCAAGAAGTATAAGAACTGTCACGGCAAGGGTCTCTGACCCCGGTGCCGGCGGCTGCCATGCGGCGACCGCAGACTTATAATAAACAAGTATTGCAGGGGCGCTTCTGAACTGATGCGCCCCTGCCTTATAAAATAAACCGCTAAACTATCCATGATGAAAAAACTTTTGTTTTCAGTGCTTATAGCCGCCAGTGTGGTTTCGGTCTCATGCACGAAGCGCGTGGAGGGTATTCTGCGCGAGGAGCCTGCCGAGATTTCAAAGAAGGAGGCTGTGAAGATCAGATCTTACTATGAGGAGCAGCTCGCTACGGCTGAGGCTCTGCTTAACGATGGCAAGACGGCTGAGCTTGAGGCTTACCTGAAGGGCCCGGATTGGGCTCTTGCCGAGCGCTGCCACAGCAAACTCACCCAACTCCCCCCGGAACTGGCTACAGAGATGAATATAGCCGGCCTGGAGATGAATTTCGTGGCCTTTGTCAATAAGGTTATCGAGAAGGGTATTCCTCTGAGGGAAGTGGAGGAGGAGTGAGAGACTTGGGAGGCTTTTTTGAGAGCTCTGGGAGGCCTTTTTGAGAGCTCTGGGAGAGCTGGGAGAACTGGGAGTTCTGAGAATCTTTTTTGAAAGCTCTGAGAGCTCCCAAAGCACCCAAAGCTCCCCAAAAATAAAACTTCAAACCTATCCTAAAAAAACTCAATTATCATGCAATCTTCCTTTCTTCCTCAACGTGGTCATTACAAAAGCCTGATCGTCTATCAGAAGGCTGAGTGTATCTATGATGTCACTTATATGTTTGCCCACCGTTTTCTGTCAAGAGGTGACAGGACTGTCGATCAGATGATTCAGGCGGCGCGATCGGGCAAACAGAATATCGCTGAGGGCTGTGCGGCTTCGTCTACTTCACGCGAGACTGAAATCAAGCTTTATAATGTCGCCAAGGCGAGCCTCCAGGAGCTGTTGGCGGACTATGAGGACTTCCTGCGTGTCAGAAGCCTGTGCCAGTGGGAACTGTCTGACCCTCGAAGCATACGCACCAGAAAGGGATGCTCTGAGCACTGCGATTCCGCTTTCTATCGCAATTCACTGCAAAATTCAAGCGAGGAGACTATCGCAAATATAGCCATAACTCTGATTCATCAGGTGGATATTCTTCTCCACCGCCTCATCGAACGGGCCAAAAAGAATTTCCTTGAAGAAGGCGGTATCAGAGAACAAATGACCCGCCACAGACTGGAATATCGCAAAAACAATCCAAAATAAGAATTCAATACCGCTATAAATGACAAGAGGGAAAGCTCAGTTTTAAGCTTTCCCTCTTGTTTTCTATAATACTAATTCTATTTCTTAATCTACAAATTTTATAAACTTAGTATTCTTAAGACCTGATGCGCTGCAATAGTTCAGGATGTCACCTTGCAACAACACGCATTTACCCAAATTTGTCGGATTTGCATCCAATGCCAATGTCGCTCTTACAGCTGCCGGCAACTGTACGGGAATACAAAGGTTATAATCTTTGCAATCAGCCGTCGGAGCTAAAACAAGGTTTGTATTCACAGCGCCTTCTGCTGTAAATTGGGTATTTGAAAGCACTGTTTTGTTTGACGGCATAAAACCGACTATATAACCTTTTACATAGACACTTTTGCAACCTTCAGCAGGGGTGGTCTTATCAGTTGCGTTAAGGGCAATCACTTTGGCTACTGAATAGGGATCTGCTTCTGTTCCACTTCCATCAGCGGGGCCGGGGGTGGGGGTTGGATCTACGGGGCCGGGATTTTCACCGCCGCCGGCGTTGAGCTTGACGTTGGTCACACACCAGGTGGCGTACTGGGTGTCAGTTGTGGCATAGTAGCGGAAGCCGATGTAGACGATGCCGCTGAATGAGCTGAGGTCAAGCTCGCCGGAGTTGAGCCATGAAGAGTAGCCGCTGTCAGGTGCTGTAGGGAGCGCGGGGTTGAGCTTGGTCTTGGTGGCTGTGGCGGGATCGGCCGAGGTCATTACGTAGACTTCAAAGACGGTGGTTGTTGAGCCGTAGCCGTTGACCTGGGTGTCAAAGGAGAGTTTCTTGTCAGTGACTTTCGAGAGGTCTACAGCGGGGCTGATGAGCCATGAGTCGTAAGGCGGGGTGGTGCCTTTGTAACCGGTGCATGCCGCATAGGGAAGGTCGTTGAAGACGGTGGCATACCAGGCTTTGTCACCGGCGGCTTTGACGAGGGTCCAGTCAGCGGGGATCTGCTTGTTGGGGAAGGTTTCATCAAGCGAGGTCACGGCGTTGCCGGGGGTGGGGTCTACGGGGGTGTCACCTCCGGAGATGGTTCCATCGGTGAGGTTCCAGATAGCGATTCGGTCTTTGTTGACTGCTTGGCCTGAGGGACATTCGTTGATGATTTCGAGGACGTAGGAGCCGGTGATATTGAAGTCGTGGCTGTAGACGCATTTCTCGAATTTGGTGATGCCTGACTTTTCAAGGATGTCGGAGGCTACTATGGTGCCGTTCTGCTTGATGTTGATGGTCAGTTTGGCTTTGCCGTTGTCATTGAACACCTGGGTGTAGTAGAACGAGAGGGTCTTGAGACCTCCTGAGAGTGTGGGTGAGGTGAGTATGCCGGGCTTGGAGGTGTTGCCGTTGAGGCCTACGGCGAATACAGAGGCGTCGCCGAAGACTTTGAACACGGGGCTTGCGTCTGAGTCACCTCCGCGGAGGAGCTGCGAGTTGGTTGCGGTCCAGCCGGTGGCCGAGGTGAGGTTGACGTAGTAGCCGGTGGCTTCGCCGTTGTTCATGGTGTTGAAGTCGGGGTCGAGGTTGCCGCCGGTGTCGGGGATGTCGAGTCCGTCGATGCGGAAGTTGGCGGCTGCGCCGTTGTTGCCGGTGAGGGCTGCCATGTCAAGAAGGGTTCCGAGGTTGCCTTTGAGCCAGATCTGCGCCTTGTAGTTGCCGGGGTTGTCGGCGAGGTTGCCGTACTGGCGGAGGGGCGAGTCCTGGGGAAGAGATACGACCATGCACTTGGTCCAGTCTTTGCATTCGGGGTCAGAGGCGATGACGAGGGTGTTGTCAAGGTCTACTTCGGCACCGAACTGGATGTCGGTATTGGAGGTCACAGACTGTACGCCTGGAGCTACGGCACCGACGATGTAGCCTGTGAGCCAGATGTTGTTGTCTGAGCCTCCGCCGTTGATTACCGATACGGCTTCATCTACGGTGTAGGGGTTGTCTTCGGCTCCAGGGCCCTGGGTGGGGTTGCCGACGTTCATGCAGCCCTTGCGGTCGATGAGGGTGAGCTGCCAGCCGCCATTTGAGTGATAGCCGAGGATGCCGACGATGTCGAAGTGGCCTTCGGGTAGGACGTCGGAGTAGAAGTTGGAGTAGCCGCTTGTGCGTACCACCATCGAGCTTCCGTCAGAGAGGGTGAGTGTGCGGTTGACAGTTTCCTTGCTTGTGGCGAAGGTTTCCTTGCCGCCGTCGGCGAAGTAGCAGTCGTTGAAACGCACGAGCTGGCTCTGCCATTTCACGAGAGTGGCCGCGCCGCCTCCTGAGATTTCAGAGATAGAGCGGATGGTGATGGTGTCGAGATCGGCGGGAGCGGGCAGGCCCTGCATCTGGACATGCTGTTCGAAGAATTCGTAGGGCATGAAGGTGGTCTGTGCGCCGTATGACTCGGAGTCTTCGGGGAAGCCGAGCTGCTGGAGACCTGCGTATTTGCCGACTGTCATGCCGGTTACGTCGATGACGAGTTCCTGTCCGCGACGATATTTGTTGTTCATCGAGTTGGCGTTGATGCTCATTGCGAGCGCGCCGGTTGCGTCCTGGATGATGAGCGACTTGTAGATGTTGCCTGAAGCGTCAGAGGAGATCACGCGGCCTTTGACGAGCACACGCTTGCCGTCAGCCGCGGCACCTACGGTGGCGTAGTAGTTTTCAGCATCCTGCCAGTATTCGGTCTTGAAGTCGTTGATCGACATGAGCTGATAGTTCTCGCTGTCGGCAAGCCAGGCCGAGGAGGGAGAGGACATTGCGGGATCGTCGAAATCGTCCTGGCAAGCGGTGAAGCCCAGGGTCGCGGCGAAGAGGAGTCCTATGTATTTATTGAATATTCTCATAATTTTCAGAGTATCTTTGGATTATTACTCGGTAATCTTAAGGTTTTTGACTCTCCAGGTGTCAGCTCCTTCAGCAGAAGAGCCGTATTTGAATCCAACCTGGATCTTCTTGCCGGCATAGGCCGAGAGGTCGATCTCACCGGCTGAGACGAAGTCCCAGCTTCCGGCTGCGGGCCATGCGGGAACTGTCAGTTCAGTCCAGTCCGATGCACCTTCCTCGCGGACAACTACCGAGCAGAGAGTGCGGAGTGTGGTCTGGAATTTGGCGGTCTGATCGAAGGTCATTTTGGCCGAAGTGACGGCTGTGAGGTCGATGACGGGTGAGCAGGCGTAGGCAGTGGCGGGATAGGCCACGTTGCCTACAAAGGCGCTTGCGTTGAGATAGTAGAGGCCGTTGTAGCTTTTCCAGGCCCAGATTTCGTTGACGTTTTCGGCCGAGTTGTCTTCAAAGGTCCAGTCGATCGAAGTGGCGTTTTCAGAGAGGCCGCTGTAGATAGCATCGCCTGCCACCGGGGGATTGACGGGGGTGTCAGGGGTCACGGGGTGGTTTGCGGTGGTCTCGATGAGCACGTTTCTGATCTGCCATGTTCCGGCCTTGGAGGCTGTGGAGGTGTAGTGGAAGCCGATCTCGACTTTCTTGCCGATGAAGGCCGCAAGGTCAATGTCGCCTGAGTTTGCGAAGTTCCATGACATTGAGGCCGGATAGGCGGGAACCGAGAGGACGGTCCATGCGGTTGTTCCTGCTTCACGGATGCAGACGGAGGTCTCGGTCTTGGCAGTTTCGATGCTGGCGAAGAAGTTGAGGGCCTGGTCGAAGCTCAGGAAGGCTGCTGACTGGGCCGAGAGGTCGATTTCGGGCGACACGAGCCATGAGTCAGAAGCGTAGTTGGCTTTGTTGATGTAGGCTGTGGCGATAGCGTATTTGTGGGAGTCGTATTTCCAGATTTCAGACACACCTTCAGGGAGGAGGTCATTGACGGCTTTGAATTTGCCGAGGCCTGTAGCGAAGGTTTCAGAGAAGATTGCGTCGCCTGAAGGGCCTGAGGGGGCATCCACGAATTCAAATCCGTCGATACAGCCTGACTGGGGGTCCATGACGGTGAGCTGCCAGGTGCCGTTGTAGTAGCCGAGGATAGCCACAACAGATCCGGTGCCTTTGGGTAGGATCTGTGAGGCGAATTTTGATTTGTCGCTTGTGCGGACGGTGATTGAATTGCCTTCAGCGTCCTTGAGAGTGCGGTTGGTTGATCCGGTCTGGCCGGGGTTGTTACACCAAGCCTCCTGGCCGCCGCCGTCAAAGCTTACGTTTTCGATCTTGACGAGCTGACACTGCCACTGGATGAGTTTTTCCTTGTCGTTTTTCCAGGCTTCGAGGTCGGAGATCTTGACGGTGTATGGCTCGGCGTCTGTCGCAGCGGGTAGACCCTGGCGCTGTGCGCGGCGGATGAATTCTTCCTTGTCCATGCCGCCAAGGCTTGTCGATCCGGTGTTGGGGTTGGTGTACCAGACGCCGATCTGCATCTGGGTTCCGTAGCCGCCCACGAGGAGGCCGGTGACGTTGATGCGCACTTCCTGGCCCATGTGGTAGCTCTCATTGAGATCGTAGCCGTAGATGCGGAAGTCCATCGCGCCGCTTTCGTCGCGGACGTAGATGCGCTGGTAGACGTTGCCGCTCTGGTCTGATGATATGACACGTCCGGCGAGGATGATGCTGTCACCGTCGGCGTTGACGGGGATGGTCTCCGGAGTGTTGTTCTGAGCCGCATTCCAGAAAAGTTCCTTGAATTCGGCGATCGAAGTGTTGGCCTCGTAGGTGGCCACGGGTACAATCACCGGCGGACGGTCGAGGTCGTCGTCGCAGCTGACGAGAGCGCCAGATGTGGCGGCGACGGCGAGCACTGCGAATATTGATTTATATAGCTTCATATATATTTATGATCTTTTTGGGGATTGATGTTGTGACAGAAATCAGAAGCGGATGCCTACGTTGAGATAGACCTTGATGCCCTGGGCGTAGAAATACTTGTTGGGGTATTTGGTAGAGTCGTAGTTGGTGTAGTCGAAGCGGCCCTGCTGGTAGGCGTAGGTCTGGATGTTTTTGTTGTTGAGGATGTTTTCAACGTTGAGGTTGAAGTTCATCGAGATCTTGCGGTTGATGTAGACGAGCTTGCCGACAGATGCGTTAAGAACGAAGGCGTCTTTGAGCTTGTCCTGCTCGGCGAGCTGGCCCATCTTGGCTTCGAGTTCCTCAAGAGTGGGATATTTCTCCCAGAGGTCGGGAAGAGCCTCGTGGCGGATCGGCGAGAGGTTTACGTAGGCGTCGCCCATCCATGAAGCGTTCACGTTGAAGAACCATGATTTGGGGGCAGCCCAGTCGATGCCGATGTTGGCTGCGGTCTGGGGAGTTCCGCCGATGTAGAAGTTCTTGAGATAGACGGTCTGGTTGATGTCGTCCATCATGCCGTTTTCATATGAGCGTGTGCCTTCGGGGCGGTTCTTGTACTGATAACGTGCGAAGGTTGCGGCTGCCGAGAGGGTGAGCGAGGGAGTGATCTTGTAGGCTGCGCCGATCTCGATGCCTTTGTAGCGGGTGTGTACGCCCTTGAGCACGTAGTTCATGAATGTTGAGTACTGGTCGTCATAGAAAGATGAGCGTTCGGTCTGGTCGAACATTTCGGTCCAGAAGCCGGTGATTGCACCGCGGAAACGGCGGTAGTTCCAGGAGTATGATATGTCGCCTGAAAGGATGCGTTCGTTCTGGAGGCCGTCAATCGCAGTGTCTTTGATACGGGGCGAGATGTAGGCATATTCGAAGAGGGGTGCTACGGTCTCATATCCGGCGTGGGCCGAGATGAAGTTGCGTCCGTCGATCTTGTAGGTCGCGCCTGCTTTGAGAGCGCCTGTGTCGAAGCGGTGGGTAGCGCCCTTGCCGTAGGAGTTTTCGGGAGCGCGGCCGTTCTGCATCTGGCCGTCACGGAAGAACTGGGTGTAGCCGATCTTGAGGCCGTAGTTGATGTCCCACTGGGGAAGGGTGATGATGTTCTGGAGCCAGAAGTCACCGTGGAGGGCGTTGATGTAGTAGTCATAACCGAAGGTGTCGCCCTTGCCTACGCGGCGGCTTGGGTTGCGGAGGTCGTTCTGGAGCATCTGCGGGTCGCTGGGGAAGTCGCGTTCGCTGTACTGGTCGATGTCGAGCCAGTATTCACCTCCGAGGAGGTCGCGGATGGTCTTGTAGTAGTGGGCGCGGGTGTAGTTGAAGCTGACTCCGGCCTGGAGGGTCATGTGGTCGTTGAGACGGTGGTTGAGCAGAGAGTTGAACATGAAGTTCAGCTGATTGCTGTGGCGGTTCTCAAGGATGTAGCTCGATGAGTGGTTGTCGGGGTTTCCACCGCGTCCGAACTGATTGTTGAGGTAGTTGGCCTGGTAGAGCTTGTCCCAGTTGATCTGACGGAAGCTGTCATCGTGACGCCAGAGGTCGGTGTAGAGGTTGAAGGCTTCCTGGTTGTCGGCGAAGTAGCTGGGGAGGTAGCGGTAGTAGTCGGGACGGGGGTCGGCGGCGTTGTACCAGTTGAGAGCCGAGGTAGAGTAGTTGACGGCGCGGAATGCGGCACCGGTGTTCAGTGTGGTTCCGTTTTTGGGTTTCCAGATCCAGTTGAGCACGGCGGTGGGGTCGAATGTCTCAACAATCTTTGAAGAGCGCTTCTCGCCGTTCTGCCAACCCCAGTTGGGGTTGTAGAGGTTGTTGCCGGTGAGCTGGTAGGCTTCTTCGTAGGTTGCGGAGTTGGTGGCGCGCTGGGTGGGGGCTCCCCAGACTGTGAGGTTCAGGGAGTGCTTGTCATTGAACACCTTTTCAAGCGAGGCGAAGAGACCGAAGGAGTTGTAGAAAGTTCCGTCGATCACGCCTTCATTGGCATAGCGTCCGATTGCTGAGACTGTGAATGCCCAGCCGTTCTTGTTGAGACCGGTCGAGTACATAGCCATAGCGCGGAGCATGTAGTTTGAGTTGGTGTAGGCAAGCGATCCGTTGAAGCCGGGAGCGTAGTGCGAGGCGCGGGTGTTGATGTCAGTTGCGCCGCCGATGTTGCCAAAGCCGAATGCGGCTGCTCCGAGGCCGAGAGCCGCAGTGCGGTCACGGAAAGCGCGGTTCATGCCGCCGAGGGTGGAGTAGTTGAAACGTCCGCGGGCCATGTCATTGAAGTTCACACCGTTGATGTAGGTTTCGGAGTATTTGGAGTCGTAGCCGCGAATGCGGAAGCGCATGGGCTGGAAGTCGTAGCTTGCGGAGTTGTAGTAGACGTCGTCGCTGGCGCCGGTGAGGGCTGCTATCGACTGTGCCGATCCTTCTTCGTCTTCAAGGAGGTTCTGGTCGAAGAGCATGTCATTCTGATCTTCATAGAAGACGTTGTTGAGGTTCGAGTCGAGCATCTTGATGATGCCGAGGTTGTCAATGACTCCGTTGACGATGTTGACGTTCATCGTGACGTCCTGATAGCCGTAGGCCACGATGACAAGCATGTCATCTCCGGCTTTGGCGGTGGAAATTCGGAACTCGCCCGAAGGGTCGGTCGTTGCCTGGAGTCCCTGGTTGTCGAGCATCACAGTTGCGCCCGAAACGGGAACGCCGGTGTTGGAGTCGACAACGGTACCGGCTACGCCTGTGGTCTGTGCAAGCGACGGTATTACGGCCGTCAGCAGCAGTAGCAGAAACAGTTTCAGTCTCATAAATTATTGATAATATGATTTTTGATGTTTTGATGTCGTTTTTTTTTCAATCCGGTTATGTCCGGTGTCAGTCGATGAATCCGCGCAGGCGGAGATAGGCTTTGACGAGTTCTACGTTGTCTTTCATCTGCAGGCGTGAGGAGTCGAGCGTGAGGTCGTAGCTTTTGGCATCGCCCCAGGTCTTGTCAGTGAAGAAGTTGTAGTAGTCGGCGCGCCATTTGTTGGTCTTGCGGGCCATTGCTTCGGCTTTGTCGGCGGCGAGGGCATCGTTTCGGCCCATTATGCGGCGCACACAGTCGGCCATCGGAGCGTGGACAAAGATGTTGACGCAGCGGGGATGGTCGCGCAGGATGTAGTCGGAGCTTCGGCCTACCACCACAAACGATTTTTCCTGGGCAACGGAGCGCAGGAAGTCGCTGATGCTTTTGTAGAGTCCGTCATCGGAGATTGATGATGCTCCGGTGTAGTAACACATCGGTGTCACGCCCATCGAGAAGCTGAAAAGACCCTGAAGGAAGGTTGGGAAGCGCTCGTCTTTCTTCTGGAAGAATTCTGGGTTGACTCCGGCGAGTTTGGCCGATTCGACAAGCAGTTCCTTGTCGTAGTAGGCTATGCCGAGAGCGTCGGCGAGGGCTTTGCCCAGTTCACGGCCTCCGCTGCCGAACTGTCGTCCGACGGTGATGACAAACGGAGGGCGGTGAGAGATGCGTGGGCTGGAATCGTTGTCCATCCTGTACAATATATTAAGGTGGTTAAACAAGAATCCCTGTTGGACGGGCGCTTACCGGCGTGTTACCTGCAGAAAGATTTCAGTCGGGAAGTGATCGGAGTATCCATTGAGCCATGCGCCGGCTGCAAATGTGCGTTTGGGGTAACCCTGACGCTGGCCTTCGGTGTCAAAGAGGAAGTCGAAGTTGTTGACTTTGCAGGTTCTGTAGCAGAGGCGCGCGCCGTTTTTGTTGAGGAGTGTTCCGGAGACGATTATCTGGTCAAAGAGGTTCCACTGGCCTTTGTAGGCGAGGGTGCCGATGCCGCGGTCGAGGATTTTCCACCAGGGATTGTAGAACTGGTGAGGTCCGACGTTTTTCTCGTCGCGCTGCGCGCCGAGGCTTACGGCACATGATTTGTCCTGTGGGTCGTCATTGAGGTCGCCCATGATTATCACACCCTGGTTGGGACGGATGGCCCAGAGAGAGTCGGCGATCTGCTTTGACAAAGATGCCGCTGCTTCGCGCAGGTAGCTCGAACGCTCCTGTCCGCCAAGACGCGAGGGCCAGTGGTTGACGATGACGCTGACGGTGTCTCCGCCAAGGATACCTGTAACACACATCTGGTCACGTGTGCGGAAGCTTTCGTAGCCTGGAATCACAAGGCGGTGGTTTGTGACATCGAGGACTTTGAATAGGCGGGGGTTGTAGAGGAGGCCTACGTCGACGCCGCGGCGGTCAGGCGAGTCGTGGTGCACGACCTGCAGACGCCATTGACGTATGTCTTTTGCCCTCACGAGGTCGTCGAGACAGCTTTTGTTTTCAATTTCAGAGACACCGATGATTGCCGGGCCCATCGGAGTGTTTTTGGTCACCATCTTGGAGATGCAGTAGGCCAGATTGTTGATTTTGCTCCAGTATTTGGAACCGTTCCACTGACGGGCACCGTTGGGAGAGAATTCAAGGTCATACTGGCCGTTGTTGTTGATGGTGTCAAACAGATTCTCAAGGTTGTAAAAAGCCACCCCGTAGACGAGGGGCTGCTTCGGGTCAGACTGGGCCGACGCACCAAACGCCATCAGCACAGCCAACAGCGGGAGTAGGAAAATCCTCTTCATAAGATTGATCAACAGTATTTTACGAGAAGTTTTTAAAAGACAATAATACAAGCCGGACACAACAGATATGCGCCACGGCTCTTTATCACGGTGTAAAAATAGTAATTATTTCACATCTATCCCAATATTAGTGGCTAAAAAATTATCACTGCAGGCTGAAAATTGCTGAACGGTCTGTGCTGACAATCAGAAGATAAGCCTCGGCGAGAGGCTCCGTTAAACTTTATTGATTAAATTATTGTTAAACGTCAGCTTTATTATTGTCGGCAGAATGACTCTCTTAACAGATTTTTGTTAACTTTGCGAGTGATTTGGCAACGATTTGTCAGAAAACTATTATTCTATAAGATTGTTTTAGAATATACTGATCATCAACATACACACACCATACCAATTAACATGGCAAAAGTCACAAAAGAAATGGCGCTGGACTATCACCGTTATCCGCGCCCCGGAAAAATCGAAGTAATCCCCACCAAACCCTATGCCACCCAGGCCGACCTGGCCCTGGCCTACTCTCCCGGCGTGGCCTATCCCTGCCTTGAGATCAAAGACAATCCTGACGATGTTTACAAATATACCGACAAGGGCAATCTTGTGGCCGTGATCTCCAACGGCACGGCAGTGCTCGGTCTGGGCAATATCGGCGCTTTGGCCGGCAAGCCCGTGATGGAAGGCAAGGGTCTGCTTTTCAAAATATTCGCGGGTCTCGACTGCTTTGACATTGAAGTCGACGAGACCGACCCCGACAAGTTTATAGATATCGTCAAGGCTCTCGGCCCGACTTTCGGCGGCATCAACCTCGAAGACATCAAGGCGCCTGAGTGTTTCAAGATCGAAGAGCGCCTGAAGGCCGAAATGAACATCCCCGTGATGCACGACGACCAGCACGGCACGGCCATCATCTCGGCCGCCGCTCTGCTCAACGCCATCGAGATCCAGGGCAAGAAGATAGAAGAGATTCGTCTGGTGGTCAACGGCGCCGGCGCGGCAGCCGTGTCATGCACCAAGCTCTACTGCGCTCTTGGCGTGAAGATGGAAAACGTGGTGATGTGTGACAGCAAGGGTGTCATCAGCCACAAGCGCACAGACCTTAACCCGCAGAAGGCACAGTTTGCCACCTCGCGCGAGATCACGACCCTGGCCGAGGCTATGGTTGACGCCGATGTGTTCCTCGGCCTCTCGGTCAAGGATGTGGTGACCCCTGAAATGGTCAAGAGCATGGCACCGAAGCCTATCGTGTTCGCTCTGGCCAATCCCGATCCGGAGATCGCCTACGAGACAGCAATGGCCGCCCGCCCCGACATCATCATGGGCACAGGCCGTTCGGACTACCCCAACCAGATCAACAATGTGCTGGGCTTCCCCTACATCTTCCGCGGCGCTCTTGACTGCGGCGCTTCGGAGATCAACGAGACGATGAAGATCTATGCCGTAAGGGCCATCGCCGAGCTCGCCAAGAAGCCCGTGCCGCCGGTGGTGAGCGCTGCCTACAACCGCTCTGACATCCACTTCGGCCGCGACTACATCATCCCCACCCCCTTTGACCCGCGCCTGCTCACATCAGTGGCTCCCGCTGTGGCCAGAGGCGCAATGGACAGCGGAGTGTCACGCCGCCCGATCACCGACTGGGACGAATATGACGAAAAACTCCGCCTGCTCAAAGGCAACGACCGCAAGTTTACACGCCGCCTGAACGAGGCAGCGCGCACCAACCCGAAGCGAGTGGCCTTCGGCGAGGCCAATACCGACAATATGCTCCGCGCCGCCGCCATCGCGGCTGCCGACGGTCTGTGCATCCCCATCCTGCTCGGCAACGAGGAGATGATCGAGAAACGCGCCCAGCGCCTCGGCCTCAACATAGAGGGAATCGAGATCGTCAACCTGCGCCACGACCGCGAGGCTCCGCGCCGCGAACGCTATGCGGCCATGCTGACCACCAAGCGCCAGCGCCAGGGCGAGAATTTCGAAAGCGCTCTCGACAAGATGTTTGACCGCAACTATTTCGGCATGATGATGGTGGAGACAGGCGATGCCGATGCCTTCATTGCCGGAACCCGCTCGGCCAACAATCCTACCGCGGACATAGCCCGCGAGGTGATAGGTCTGCGCGACGGGTTCAAGCACTTCGCAGCCATGCATGTGCTCGAAACCTCGAAGGGCACATACTTCCTGGCCGACACCATGATCAACGGCACCGCCGACGAGGAAACCCTGACAGACATCACCCGTCTGGCCCACGACGCGGTGAAGTTCTTCGCCCACGAGCCCGTCATGGCCCTCGTCTCCTACTCGAACTTCGGCACCAATTCTGAAACCGAGCCGAAGACGGTGCACAACGTTGTCAGCAAACTCCATGAGGAGAATCCGGATATGATCGTAGACGGCGAAATGCAGGTCAACTATGCCCTGAACCGCGCCGTGCGCGACAAGGCTTATCCCTTCACCCGCCTCTATGGCAAGGATGTCAACACGCTTGTGTTCCCCAACCTCAGCGCGGCCAATGCGGCTTACCGCATCATGCTTGAAATGGGTGTCGGCGAGTCGATCGGCCCGATCCAGATGGGTCTGAAGAAGCCTATCCACTTCATGAACGTCGACGCGGAGGTGCGTGACATCATCAATGTCATCGCCATCGCAGGCCTCGACGCCGCCACTCTCGAAAACATGAAGTAAGACACCCCGTCCGGGGCGGTAAATCGGTGTCCTCGACCGGACACCACATACAAAGAAAAATCGCAAACCCGTGACACCTGCGCGCTTTGCGCTACGGTGTCACGGGCTACGAGTAAATCTGCGTCCTCCGGACGCCCATCCGGACCGGCCGCGTAACACAAACTCGGACAGATCCGCAGACATCGGCGAGTCCGACGGATTCCCCGACTGAGCAGTCTTAAAAACCTAAACCCGGAAGAGCGTTTGTTACGGATGCTCTTCCGGGTTTCTTTATAAAACTAATTTATCTTGGCCGAGATCTGACAGCATGAGTGATACGGACGAGGCTGCAAGGCGCGGTCTGTCCAGGCCTCATGCCTTCAAGAAGCGATCAGTCATCGTCATCATCATGGAGGTGGTGATGCTTGTGCTTCTTATGCTTTTTATGCTTCTTGTGCTTGTGGTGGTGATGGTGGCCTTCGTCGGGGAAGTCATACTGATATTCATGCTCCATGCCCCAATGGGTTCTCACGGTTCCGCAAGAACTTGTCAGGCCTGACCCGACAAAGGCTAACAGAAGCCCGATAATATAAGCGAAAAATCTCTTGCGTCTCATAATCAGCAGGTAAACGTGAGTTAATCTATATAAGGTTGTTTTTAAACCACCTCTTAAGTATGATCAGGCGTTGAACACCTTCAGGATTTCTAACGTTAGTTATGATAAAAATGTTTATCACCGTTTAATTTTTTCTCATGTATTTTGCGTAATTTTGTGGCTAATGCCCGGTTAAACCATTTCGGCCGGGAGGTGTCATATCCAGAAATGACCGACTGTCGTTTCATCTGTAATTCAAGATATCAAAAACCACTGACCAAGTATAGATTATGAAAAAAATATTCCTCGTACTGTTGCTGGCAGTCACTGCCATCATAAGCGCAAGCGCCAAAGACAAAGCCGAAATGACATTTGTCAAAACCGCCCACGATTTCGGCACCATCAAGGCCGACGGAGGCGCCGTAACTGCCGTCTATGAGTTCACCAACACCGGATCGGCTCCGCTGACCATCATCAATGTGAGCAACGGCGGCTGCGGCTGCACCAAGCCCTCTTTCCCAAAAAAGCCAATAGCTCCGGGCAAAAAAGGCGAGATAAAGATTACTTTCCAGCCCAAGGGACGCGCCGGAGAGTTCAACCGCACGGTGAAGGTGAAGTCAAACTCCACTAAATCACGCATCAACCTTACGTTTAACGGCGTAATCATTCCTGAAACCAAATGATGAGACTCCGCACCCTCTGCGCCTTGCTCTTAGGCTCGGCGGCTTTTATGGCCAAGGCCGACGGCCAGGGCATATGGCTTGAACAGAAGCACGATTTCGGGGCTTTCGACGAGGACCTGGGCACTGTCTACTGTGACTTCCGCCTGATCAACGCCTCAGATGAGCCGATAGCCATCATCAGCGCGCGAGCTAACTGCGGATGCACCAAGCCGGAGTATTCGCGCGATCCGATAGCTCCGGGCGACACGGCCGTGATCCGCGTGGGCTTCGACCCCAAGGGGCGGCCGGGACGCTTCGTGAAATACGTCAACGTCGATCTCGATTCAGACCCCAAGCGCACGTCACTGACCATCCAGGGCACTGTGATCGGCGCGTCAAACACTCTGAAATCGCGCTTCCCGCTGACGCTCGGCCCGATGAAACTGCGCGGCGACATGATAAGCTACGGAAATATCTACAGTGGCCATACCGGCGGGCAGTATCTCGAATGCTACAATGCGTCGGCCGATACGATCCGCCCGCAGGTGATCAGCAAGCCGTCATATATAAATGTGATCATGCAGCCGGCCGAAGTTCCGCCGGGCGACAGATTCGTGATCTCGACCGTGTTTCACGGTGACCGGGTCAAGACCTGGGGCATAGTGACCGACTCGATGACGATAGCTCCCGATGCCGGATCGGCCGAGCGGATGAAGATCGAGACCGTGGCCATCATAGGCGAGGATTTCTCGAAGCTCACAGCCAAGGAGCGCGCCAACGCTCCGGTGATAGACACTGACGAGACTGCCATTGACCTGCGGCGCATCAGCCGCGGCGACGCTCCGCTGAAGCGCACGTTTACCATCGTCAACAAAGGTAAGTCGAATCTGCTGATCCGCCGCATCCACTGTCCGGAAAAGGCGGTGGATGTCAGACTCAAATCCGACAAGATCAAACCGGGTAAGAGCGAGAAGGTGGAGGTGACGGTCAATCCGGCCCTCATCGGCGACACCGAACTGCTCAACGCCCGCATCAATATCATAGCCAATGATCCGGACCATCCCTCGACTATGGTCCGCGTAGTTGCCGAAGTAAAATAA
>ERZ778514.716-NODE-716-length-28413-cov-5.273362_pt1 | contig 28413 bp, 28 predicted proteins | sample MGYA00510344_ERZ778514 | MGnify/ENA primary metagenome ERZ778514 (study PRJEB29527, sample SAMN07138968) | mouse gut metagenome | material: feces | host: mouse | place: China:Nanjing | collected 2016-01-25 ...
ATCTTAGGAGCGGAAGATAAGCTGTTTGCCTTAGAATACCAGCTTTACTGTGATGTGCGTGATAAGATTGCCGTGGAGGTGGCGCGGATTCAGGATACGGCAAGGTCCGTAGCGCGGCTTGACGCACTGGCTTCTATGGCGCTGGCGGCGCAACAGAATAATTATGTGTGCCCGAAGATCAACGAGAAAGGCGTTATCGATATTAAAGAGGGACGGCATCCTGTCGTTGAGAAGATGATCCCGGACGATCTGTTCATCACCAACGATACCTATCTGGATGATAAGAAAAGACGGATTTCCATTATCACCGGTCCGAATATGGCAGGGAAATCTACCTATATGAGACAGACTGCCCTGATCGTTCTCATGGCGCAGATCGGCTCCTTTGTCCCTGCAGCTTCGGCGGATATCGGCCTTGTGGACCGGATATTTACAAGAGTCGGAGCTTCGGATGATCTGGCTTCCGGACAGAGTACTTTTATGGTAGAGATGACGGAGGTTGCCAACATTTTAAGAAACGCTACCAATAAAAGCCTCCTGATTCTGGATGAGATCGGACGGGGAACCAGTACCTTTGACGGTCTTAGCATTGCATGGGCGGTGATCGAACACATCAGTAACAGTAAGCTTTTAGGAGCAAAGACACTCTTTGCTACCCACTATCATGAGCTGACAGAGTTAGAGGGTAAGATCAGCAATGTGAATAATTACTGTATTGCCGTGAAAGAAAAAGGGGATGATATTATCTTCCTTCGTAAAATTGTAAAGGGCGGAGCCGATAAAAGCTATGGAATTCAAGTGGCGCGTCTCGCAGGAGTTCCAGAAACTGTTACGAACCGGGCAAAGGAGATCGTGGAAGAACTGATCCATGCCGATATCACAACCCGGATCAAGGACATTGCCGCTCAAGGGACCGCACCGAAGATTAAAACGAAAAAATACGACGAGGTAGACTTAGCGCAGATGTCTTTATTTGATACGGTGAAGGATGACGACGTGATTGAGGAAATCAAAAATCTGGATGTCAGCAATCTGACGCCTATCGACGCGCTAAACACGCTGTATCAGTTACAGAATAAATTAAAGAACAGGTGGCAGGTATGAGTAAGATACAGGTACTTGATCAAATTACAATTGATAAGATCGCGGCGGGAGAGGTGATTGAGCGTCCGGCTTCCGTCGTGAAAGAGCTGGTGGAAAATTCCATTGATGCCGGAGCGTCTTCTGTTACGGTGGAGATCAAAGAAGGCGGAATTTCTTCTATCCGTATTGCGGACAATGGCTGTGGGATTCCAAAGGATGAGGTGCGCCCGGCATTTTTAAGACATTCCACAAGTAAGATCCGTTCCGTAGACGACCTTATGCATATCTGTTCTCTTGGTTTCCGGGGAGAGGCGCTCTCGAGCATCGCAGCAGTAGCCCAGGTGGAGCTTCTGACAAAGACAAAAGAGGACGCCTTCGGAACAAGGTATCGAATTGCAGGAGGGGCAGAGGAAAGCTTAGAGGATGACAGTGCGCCGGACGGGACTACGTTTTTTATACGGCAGCTTTTTTATAATGTTCCTGCCAGACGGAAATTTTTAAAAACCGCCATGACGGAGGCAAGCCATGTGGGGGATCTGATGACCAGACTGGCGCTGTCCCATCCGGAAATTTCTTTTCACTTTATCAATAACGGGCAGTCAAAAATACATACCTCCGGCAACGGGAATTTAAAAGATGTGATCTATCATATCTACGGCAGGGAGATTGCGGCAAACCTCCTGCCCGCAAATTACGATAAAAACGGTGTGCGTATCACAGGATTTTTGGGAGCGCCGCTTATTTCCAGAGGAAACCGTAACTTTGAAAATTACTTTATCAATTACCGTTATATAAAAAATAATATGGTCTATAAGGCCATCGAAGATGCCTACAAGGATTTCACGATGCAGCATAAATTCCCGTTTGTAGTTCTGCATGTCGAACTAAATGGAGAGGAAGTAGATGTCAATGTCCATCCCTCCAAGTTAGAAATACGTTTCCATAATCAGCAGGAGATTTATAATGCGATCTATGAGGCGGTAGAAACCGGGCTTCATGAGAAAGAACTGATCCCGCATATCACGGTAGATGTACCGGGTGCGAAGGCTTCCGGAGCAAAGACTGTGAAAGCAGGGGCGTCTGGCGCAGATACGGTGCAGGCTGAGACGGCAGCAGAAGAAGGGCCGCCCAAAAAAGCGATTCCACCGAAAGAAGAACGGACTCTGGACTATTTCATGGAGGAGATGAAAAAGCGGGTAACGTCCTACCATGAGCAGAATTCTTCCGCAGAGATCACAGGAAAGGGCAGCCTTTTTAAACCAAAGCGGCAGGCCGACCGGATCCGGGAGACGGTTACTCCTTATAGAGCAGATTACAGCCGGGATGAGCGGATAATCCGGGATGAGCGTACAATACAAGAGTGTCCAAAGCAGCCGGAACAGACAATCGAAGCTTCAAAGCAACCGGAACAAGCGGCCGAGGAGCCAAAACAGCCGGAACAAGCGGCCGAGGAGCCAAAGCAGCTTGATCTCTTCGAGGAGAGGTTCCTTGACCGGAAGGTTCAGGCGGAATATAAATTGATCGGACAGATATTTGACACTTACTGGCTGGTGGAGTATCATGATAATCTATACATCATTGACCAGCATGCTGCCCATGAGCGCGTACTCTATGAAAAGACGCTTGCAGGAATGAAAACGAGAGAATTTACCTCCCAGATGATCTCCCCGCCCATTGTGCTGAACCTGACGATGCAGGAGCAGGAGCTTCTCACAAAGCACATGGAGCGCTTTACGAGGATCGGGTTTGAGTTTGAAGATTTCGGACAGGGTTCTTATACCGTGCGTGCGGTGCCGGATAATCTGTTCTCCATTGCGAAGAAGGAGATCCTTCTGGAGATGATCGACAGTCTGTCGGATGAGATCAGCCGCAGTCTGTCGCCAGAGATCATTGATGAAAGGATCGCATCCATGTCTTGCAAAGCAGCCGTTAAAGGGAAGATGCGGCTGTCCGCCGCAGAGGTTGATGCACTGATCGGCGAGCTTCTGACACTGAAGAATCCGTATCACTGTCCTCACGGAAGGCCGACGATCATCGCCATGTCTAAGCGGGAACTGGAGAAGAAGTTTAAAAGAATTGTATAGTAAGGGGAATGCTGATGAAGAAAAAACCGTTGATCATTCTGACAGGGCCGACAGCCGTAGGGAAGACGAAAGCCTCTATCGGACTTGCAAAGGCAGTGGGCGGAGAGATTATTTCCGCAGATTCCATGCAAGTGTATAAGGGGATGGATATCGGTTCGGCAAAGATAAAACCAGAAGAGATGGAAGGAGTACCCCATCATCTGGTTGATGTGCTTTACCCGAATGAAGAGTTTCATGTCGTCCGTTTTCAACGGATGGCGAAAGAGGCGATGGAAAAAGTCTATGCAAACGGGCATATTCCTATCGTGGTAGGAGGGACGGGGTTTTACATTCAGGCGCTTTTATATGATATTGATTTTACGGAGCATGAAAACGATGATTCCTATCGAAAGGAGCTTGCCGCATTTGCAGAGGAGTACGGGACAGAGGCGCTCCATGAAAAATTAAAGGAAGTCGATAAAGAAGCAGCGAAAGAGATACACTGCCATAATGTAAAAAGAGTCATCCGGGCATTGGAGTTCTACCATCAGTCAGGAACGCCGATTTCTAAACACAATGAGACGGAGCGCCGGAAAGAAACGCCCTATGAAGCCTTTTACTTTGTGCTGAATGATGACAGAGAGCATCTGTATGAGCGTATAGATCAACGTGTAGACCAGATGCTTTCCGAAGGATTGGAAGAGGAAGTTCTTGCATTGAAAAATAAGGGGTATACAAAAGATATGGTTTCTATGCAGGGGCTTGGCTACAAGGAGATGCTTGACTATCTTAACGGCGAATGCAGTCTTGAGACGGCTGTTTATCGGATCAAACGGGATACAAGACATTTCGCCAAACGGCAGATCACGTGGTTTAAAAGGGAAAAAAACGTGATCTGGATCGATAAAAAAGCATGTGATTATGATGAAAACAAAATATTAGATACGATGTTAACGTATATGGAGGGAGTTATATGTTACAGAGATTATTCGGAGGTTCGAAGTTTTTAAAGAAGATGAATACGCTGATGGAGATCTATTCTGTCAGCCATAATGCAGAAGCAACTTATAAGGAGCTCGTGACACTGGAGCCGTATATTAAGACAAATGGGGAACAGGCATGGTATAATCTGAATCAGGCGGCGCTTCTCTATGATCTTAGAAGATTTGAACTTGCCGCGGATATCATCAGGGAGATACGGCCGTTAAATCCGGAATTTGACGCACGGTGCGCAGAAGTAAAGACAAAGATCATGAATGCACTGTAGAAAAGTTCAAATAATTTGTGAACAGAATAAAATTGCTGATGTGACATGATTAATCAGAGATATTTTGTCAGAATGTGAAAGCATCATAGAAGATATATAGAAAGCGGGTTAATAATTTATGGACAGAAAGACTTTATATCAGGATATGGGAATCCGTCCGTCGGTACTGGAATTCAGTTCCGGTATCGAGGACAGATTAAAGGAGCGTTTTGATGCGATTGACAAAACGGCAGAGTACAACCAGCTCAAAGTCATCAAGGCCATGCAGGACAATCGTGTGAATGCGGATTGTTTTCATTTTGCCAGCGGTTACGGGTATGATGATGTCGGGCGAGATACGCTGGAGGCGGTCTATGCATCGGTTTTCCACACGCAGAGTGCTCTTGTAAGACCGCAGGTGACCTGCGGGACTCATGCGCTGGCGCTGGCACTGGGAGCAAACTTACGCCCGGGAGACGAGCTGTTATCGGCAGGCGGCAAGCCGTACGATACATTGGAGGAGGTGATCGGTATCCGTCCCTCTAACGGTTCTTTAGCGGAATACGGAATTTCTTACCGTCAGGTAGATCTGCTTCCTGATGGGACGTTTGATTTTGAAGGCATCAAACGTGCAATCAACGATAAGACGAAGATGGTGACGATCCAGCGGTCGAAAGGTTATCAGACGCGCCCCAGTTTTTCTGTGGAACAGATTGGCCGGGCGATCCGTTTTGTAAAAGAAATAAATTCAGAGATCATCTGCATGGTTGACAACTGCTACGGGGAATTCGTGGAGGAAGCAGAGCCAAGCGATGCAGGCGCAGATATGGTGGTCGGTTCCCTGATTAAGAATCCGGGCGGCGGTCTGGCACCGATCGGCGGCTATATCGCGGGCAGAAAGGAACTCATTGATGCTTGCGGATACCGTCTGACTTCACCAGGACTCGGTAAAGAGGTCGGCGCGTCCCTTGGAGTCATGCAGTCCTTTTATCAGGGACTGTTTCTTGCGCCCACTGTTGTGGCAAGTGCTCTGAAGGGAGCCATCCTTGCGGCAAATATATATGAGAAATTAGGATTTAAAGTTGTGCCGGATGGTACTGAGAACCGCCACGATATTATTCAGGCGGTGGAGCTTGGGACACCGGGGGGCGTGATTGCTTTCTGCAAGGGAATTCAGGCTGCTGCTCCTGTGGATTCCTACGTTACTCCGGAACCATGGGCGATGCCGGGATACGACAGCGATGTCATTATGGCGGCAGGAGCGTTTGTACAGGGTTCCTCTATCGAACTTAGCGCCGACGGCCCCATCAAACCGCCCTATGCCGTTTATTTTCAGGGAGGACTTACGTGGCCGCATGCGAAGCTTGGTATTCTCATGTCGCTGGAATATCTGGTAAGGGAAGGGCTTGTGAATCTGTAATGAAAAAAATCATGATCATTGGCGGCGGCGCTGCAGGTATGACTGCCGCTGCCGCGGCGGCACAAAATAGCCGGAAAGCAAATCAGAAACCGGAAATATGCATTCTGGAGCATAAGGATATAGTAGGGAAAAAAATTCTGTCTACCGGAAACGGACGCTGTAATCTTACCAATGAGGTTATGAATTCCGATTGCTATTACAGTGAGTGTCCCCAAATTATCGGTCAGATCCTTGATAAGTTCGGTCGGGAGGAGGCTCTTAAGTTTTTTCAGGAGTTGGGAATCGTCGTAAAATCAAAAAAAGGATATTACTACCCACGCTCTGAACAGGCAGCCGCTGTACGGGAACTTTTTCAGATACACCTTGAGCATCTTGGTGTGGAAGTCCGCACCAATGTCCATGTAAAATCAATAAAAAAAAGCGGGTGTGCATTCATGATCCATGCCGTTGAAAGTATTTCAGCGAAGGAGACTCTTTCTATAAAAGCAGACAAGGTAATACTGACCTGCGGCGGGATGGCCGCGCCGGTTCTTGGATCGGATGGCAGCGGTTATACTCTTGCCAAATCTCTGGGACATTCTCTTGTACCGGTTGTTCCGGCACTGGTGCAGCTCCGTGTTAAGAACAATCCTTTGAGACAAGCAGCCGGTGTGAGAACAGACGGAACGGTCAGTATCTATGAAAATCATAAATTTATGGGAGCAGATACCGGTGAACTTCAAATCACAGACTATGGAATCTCTGGTATTCCGGTATTTCAAGTAAGCCGCCATGCGGCGAAAGCGCTCTATTATAAACGTCCGGTCAAGGCTGAGATTGATTTTCTTCCTGAGATTCCGTTAGGAACTATGGCTGCTGTATTGCGTTATAAAAGAAAAAAACAGGATAAAAGCAGTATTATGAAAGCTATGCTTGGTTTCTTTCACAAAAAACTGATCCCGTGTCTCTTAAAAAATGCGGGGATGAAACCGGATCTTAAGATTAGTGAGCTAAATGAACCGCTGCTGCAAAGCCTTGTCCATACGTGCAGGCATTTTCCGCTGACGATTTCAGATACCAATGGTTTTGAACATGCACAGGTTTGCGCCGGAGGTGTGAGGCTTACCGAGATCAATGCCTCTACGATGGAGTCTCTGCGCTGCGGCGGTCTCTATCTCGCAGGGGAAATTCTTGACGCAGACGGTATCTGCGGGGGATATAACCTACAGTGGGCATGGACAACCGGTTATCTTGCAGGCTTAAGCGCAGTATCAGATGAAGGCAGGCTTTGACAAAGTTTTCCTGTCATTTTTACGCAGAGGAGGGATACTATGATCCGGGTTCAGCAGATAAAATTAAAAATTCCCCATACCGACGGACAGCTTCATGAAAAAATCCGTAAGATTTTACGTATCAGTAAGGAAGAAATTGTTTCTGTAAAAATCACAAAATGTTCTCTGGATGCCCGTAAAAAGCCAGAGCTTTTTTACGTCTACACGGCAGATGTTGAATTGAAGCAAGAATCTTCAGTGCGAAAAAAAATCAAAGATAAAAATATCTTATTTGTAAAAAAAGAAGCTCCTTACCGCGCCATTCCCACCGGAAGACAGTATCTTCGTTTTCGTCCTGTGGTGATCGGGACAGGACCGGCAGGGCTTTTTTGCGGTTATCAGCTTGCAAAGCTTGGATACCGTCCCATTCTTCTGGAAAGAGGCGCAGATGTCAGAGAACGGATACAGGATGTAGAACAATTCTTTCAAGGCGGCCCCTTAAAGAAAGATTCCAATGTCCAGTTTGGGGAGGGTGGGGCAGGGACATTTTCCGACGGAAAGCTCAATACCCTTGTCCATGATAACTGCGGCAGAAACAGGGAGGTTCTGAGACTTTTTCATATGTTCGGCGCACCGCGGCAGATTCTGTATGACAGCAAACCGCATATCGGCACGGACATTCTCTGCAATATTGTAGAACGAATGCGGGAAGAGATAAAAAAGCTCGGCGGCGAAGTTCGGTTTCACTCACAGGTGACAGATATTGAATACTCAACAGCCTCAGACGGGACAAAATCACTGTCTGCACTTCATGTCTGGAATACAGAAACGGGAGAGAGCAGCCTGCTTCAAACGGAACTTGCGGTACTTGCGATCGGTCACAGCGCCAGAGATACCTTTGAGACGTTGCAAAGACTTGGTATCGAGATGCAGGCAAAATCCTTTGCCGTCGGTGTCCGTGTAGAACATCCGCAGAAGTTCATCAATGAAAACCAGTATGGAAAGGAATATGATCCTTCGCTTCCGGCGGCGCCCTATAAGCTGACAGCGAAAGCGCAGGATGGAAGAGGTGTCTATACTTTCTGCATGTGTCCCGGAGGCTATGTGGTCAACGCTTCCTCCGAGGAGGGGTACCTTGCCGTCAACGGCATGAGCTACAGCAAACGTGACGGAGAGAATGCCAACAGTGCAGTGGTCGTCACCGTGACGCCGGATGATTTTGGCTCTGATGGGGCGCTTGCCGGCATGGAATTCCAAAGAGGGCTTGAGAAAGCGGCTTTCTTAGAAGGGGGCGGCCGGATTCCTGTACAGTTATTCGAGGATTACTGTAAAAATCAGGCTTCTTTAGGAGAAAAGGGCGTTTCTCCCCGGATGAAAGGCGCTTATGCATGGGTCAATGTGCGGCGTATTTTTCCCGAAAATATTGCGCTTGCGATCGAACAGGGTATTCTGCAGTTTGACAGGAAAATAAACGGCTACGCAAGAGGTGATGCGGTCCTTTCAGGCGTAGAGAGCCGGACCTCGTCGCCGCTGCGCATTCTGCGGGATGAAAACCTGCAAAGCAGTATGAAAGGGCTCTATCCATGCGGTGAAGGAGCAGGCTATGCCGGGGGGATTACATCAGCCGCCATGGACGGCCTGAAAGTGACAGAAAGCATCATAAAAGTATGGCGTCCATTCGACAAGGATGAGACAGCTTAAGAAATTTTTAATAGCATAACACTATACACTTTTTCGGAAATATGATAGAATGTATTGAGTTTTCTAAGAGATAAAGGGTAATGAGGAGGAGTACATAATTATGAAGGGAGCAGGAGGCAAGAATAACTGGGCATTGTTTCTGCTGATTCTGGCGGGGATTGTCCTCGGTGGATTTATCGGGATGATGGCAGAGGGCGTGCCGGCACTTAGCTGGTTAGGATATGGGCAGTCCTTTGGTCTGGAAGGTCCGCTTACGCTGAATTTAGGCATACTCGTAATCTCATTCGGGCTTACGATCAAGATTACGATCGCCAGCATCATCGGAGTTGTACTTGCGATTATAATTTACCGATTCCTGTAAGTTCTCAGTTTGCCATACATTCAAAGAAAGCTGCCAATAACGGCCTTTTTGCGGATGGATATCGTATGAATCTAAAGATAAGATGAATCTATCTAATACTATGAAAAAAATCCCTGATATGGAGCGTCCTTACGAGAAATGCCAAAAGTTCGGCGCCTCTGCGCTCAGCGATGCAGAACTTCTGGCCGTCGTTCTTCGGACAGGCAGCCACGGCGAGAATGTGATAGGACTTGCGCAGAGAATCCTTTATCGTTCCGGAGAGGACGGTATCTTAGGACTTCACCGGTTTTCCATGGAGCAGCTTGTGAAGATCCGCGGGATCGGCAAGGTGAAGGCAATACAGTTGATCTGTATCCTTGAGCTTGCAAGACGGCTTTCAAAGGCGTCGGTTTCTGAATCGCTTTCTTTTACATCGCCCGCTTCCATCGCAGAATATTATATGGAAGATCTGCGGCATGAAAGCCAGGAGGTCATGAAACTGATCATGATCAATTCAAAGGGCAGGCTGATCAGTGAGACTGAGATTTCAAAAGGTACAGTGAACGCTTCCCTTATTACACCAAGAGAGATTTTTATAGAAGCACTGCTAAGACAGGCAGTCGCTGTTGTGGCAATGCACAATCATCCCAGCGGAGATCCCACTCCCAGCAGCGAAGATATCCTGCTGACCAAAAGAATTAAAGAAGCAGGAAGCATTATCGGGGTCGAGCTGTTAGACCATATTATTATTGGCAATAATTGTTATGTAAGTCTGCGGGAAAAAGGTATTCTTGAGAAAGGGTAAGACAGATGGCAAAGAATACATACGGGCTGGATCTTGGCTCTTATGAAATAAAGGTTTATGATAAAAAGAATGACAGAATCTGGAAAGCAAAAGATGCCATTGCCATTCACAACGGGAAAGAGATTTTTGCGATCGGAGACGAGGCTTATGTGATGTATGAGAAGGCTCCGGCGAATATAGAAGTGGTATTTCCTATGAAGAGCGGAGTAATCTCCAGATTCAACAACATGCAGTTTCTGCTTCAGGGACTTCTGAAAAAAGAGCGTCAGTCCGGGAAAGGCTCAGAATATGTGATCGCAGTTCCGACAGATGTCACTGAAGTTGAGAAAAAAGCTTTCTTTGACCTTGTGATCCATTCTACCGCAAGAGCCAAAGAAGTGAATATCGTAGAGCGCGCCATCGCGGATGCCGTCGGGATGGATCTGGATGTGAAGAATACCAACGGGCTTCTCGTCGTGAATTTCGGCGGAGAGACAACGGAAGTTTCAATCCTCGTCGGGGGCGGTATGGTGTTTAATCAGCTTATGAAAATCGGCGGCGTCGCTCTGGACGAATCAATCGCCAGTCTTGTGCGGCGCAGCCATGATTTCCTGATCGGAAGGCTGACTGCGGAAGCCCTCAGAAAGCGTTTTGGAGTTTATACCGGAGAACCGGAGGATACGGCGGTAATGGTGGCAGGGAGAGATCTGATCACCGGACTTCCGGTAAGAAAACCTATTACTCTGGGGCTGGTGAGGTCTTCTCTTCGGGATCCTCTTTTAGAATGTGTCCGCGCGGTTCTCTCCCTGATCGACAGAACTCCGCCGGAGATCCGTACGGCAATCTATGAAAACGGAATCTTCCTTACAGGCGGAATCGCCAATATGCCGGGGCTTGAGACTTATATAGAGAAGGCGACCGGCGTGCGTACAAGAACAGCTCCGGATCCGGAACTATGTACTGTCATGGGATTGAAAAAGATCATTTTATCAAGCGAATTAAGTAAATTTGCGTATTCAATGTTAGATGAGAAATATAGGTGGATGAGATAATATGAAGATAAAAAACCAGTCAAGGCTTCCGGGCAGATATGTACTGATCATTCTTACTCTGCTGTGTCTTTTGCTGCTGGGGATCGAACGTTTTACCGATACCGGAGGACCTTTGAGGATCATTGCCAATTACTCCGTAGTTCCTATGCAGAAGGGAATCAGTTATGTAGGCATGTGGATCAGTGATATGTCAGACAACTTTGAGACAATGAAAGAGATGAGAAAGAAGAACGCCGAGCTTCAATCGAAGGTTGACGCTCTTACTATAGATAATACAAGACTCCGGCAGGAGCAGTACGAATTAGAGCGCTTAAGAGAGCTCTATAAGCTGGATGAGAATTATTCCGACTACGAAAAGGTAGGCGCCCATGTGATCGCCAATAACGGAAGCAACTGGTTCAGTGATTTTACCATTGATAAGGGGACAAGCGACGGAATCAAGGTTAACTGCAATGTAATGGCAGGAAGCGGTCTTGTGGGAATCGTTACCGAGACTGGTCCGAATTATGCCAGAGTACGCTCCATCATTGATGATGCGAGCAATGTAAGCGGCATGATACTCTCAACTTCCGATACCTGTATGGTACGCGGAGACCTGAGCCTAATGTCCGACGGGCGTCTGCGCTTTGAAAAGCTTGCCAACAATGACAATAAGGTTGAGGTGGGAGAACAGGTTGTTACTTCCCATGTCAGCAGCCGGTTTGTACAAGGCTTATTTATCGGGTATGTCAGTGAGATCGAAGTGGATTCCAATAACCTGACACGGTCTGGATATATTACGCCGGCAGTAGATTTCAGCAAGCTGCAGGAAGTTCTCGTGATCACAAAGACGAAGGATGACATGGTGGGAGGAAATTGATTTTATATGAAGAGAAAGCTTATCACAGTTTTGATCATAACCGTATGTTTTCTTTTGCAGAGTACGATTATGAAGAAACTTGCAATCGGGAATATCTGTCCAAACCTTCTGCTTGTTGTGACAGCCTCCTTCGGGTTTATGCGCGGGACTAAAAGCGGCATGTATATAGGGCTTATCTGCGGACTGTTTATTGATCTGTTCTGGGGAGGGCTTTTAGGTTTCCATATGCTTTTGTTTATTATCATCGGTTATTTTAACGGAAGCTTCCAGAGATTGTTCTTTGACGAAGACATTAAACTTCCCATCGGACTGATCGCCGTCAGTGAGTTATCATATGGAATCGCAGTATATTTTTTCGGTTATATGCTTCAGGGTGATTTTTCTTTTGGAACGCATTTGTTTCAAGTGATTATTCCTGAACTTGTATATACTATTTTGGTAACTCTGGTTTTATACCAGATCATTTTACACATTAACAAAAAACTTGAAACAGAAGAACAAAGGAGTGCAAGCAAATTTGTCTGATATGTGGGAAAAAATCAAATCCAGAGTATCAGCGATTGTACAGTCAAGAGTCATAATTGTTATTATGCTGTTTTGCGTAACTTCCGCAATTCTCATCCAGAGAATCTTTTTTCTCCAGATTGTAAAAGGTCAGGAATATCTTGATAATTACAAACTGCAGATACAAAAGACGAAGGATGTAGAAGGGACGCGGGGCAATATTTATGACCGCAACGGCAAGCTCCTCGCTTATAATGAGCTGGCCTATGCAGTTACAATCGAAGATAACGGGGAATATGATACTACTAAGCAAAAAAACCGAGAACTGAATAAAGTAATTAACACAGTTATCAATATTGTAGAAAAGAATGGGGATACCGTAGTCAACAATTTCGGGATCATTCTGGACAAGGACAATAATTACATGTTTGTCGCCCGATCCGATACTCAAAGACTTCGTTTTATCGCCGATGTCTATGGGAAGCTTAAAATCGACGACCTTGATGCCGGGCAGAAGAACAGCAGCGCAGCGGATCTCATCAACTATCTGTGCACGGACGAGCAGTATGGTTATGGTATCAGCCAGCAGTCCATGGAGAAGCAGGATGTCTTAAAGCTGATCAACATCCGCTATGCCATAGCTTTAAACGGCTACCAGAAATATATCGCCACGACGATCGCTGAGGAGATATCCGAAGAAACAGTTGCCGATATCATGGAGAATATGGATACTCTTCAGGGAGTGGATATTAAAGAGGCCTCTGTGCGCCGATACAATAACAGCAAGGCCTTTGCGAATGTGATCGGCTACACAGGTCAGATCTCTGAGGAGGAATATAATTCCCTCGACAAATCACAGAAGAAAAAATATGACAAGACTGACACGGTAGGAAAAGCAGGCATTGAAAAGACGATGGATGCTACGCTTAAAGGCCAGAAGGGCGAAGTGAAGGTGTATGTCAACAATGTAGGAAAAGTAATTGACACTGTACAGGGGGCATCGCCGGGAACCGGAAATGATCTGTACCTTTCCATTGATTCAGATCTGCAGGTTGCTGCTTATAATATTTTAGAACAGGAACTTGCCGGAATTCTTCTTTCAAAAATCCGGAATACCCTGAATTATGACAGAACCCAAGTAAATGACGGGAGTGATGTCATCATTCCAATCGGTGATGTGTACAATGCATTTCTGTCCAATGACATACTGGACATGAACCATTTTTCGGAAGAAGATGCCAAGGACACAGAAAAAGCAGTATATCAGACATTTACTAAAAAGAAGCAGAAGGTTTTAAAAAAGACGTCGGAAATATTAAGTGATCCGAATGGAAATGCGTACAAGGACATGTCTCAGGAATGGCAGGCATATCTGACTTATATCGTTACGGATATGCTGACAACCAATAATAAAGTAATCATATCCGGCGCTATAGACACTTCAGACAAAACGTATAAAGCATGGAAAACAGATGAATCCATCAATGTGTACACATATCTGAATTATGCGATCTCCAAAAACTGGATCGATACTTCAAAGCTTAAGGATGATGTGGCAAAAGGCGAAAAATATTCGGATTCCAGCGAAATCTATGAAGGTCTGAAAAATTATATACTGAACCGCCTTGAGACAAATAACAGTTTTGATAAGGTTATCTACAAATATATGATCAAAGCAGGCTCCGTGACCGGAAGGCAGATCAGTATGATGCTCTATGAGCAGAATGTCCTGAAGTACGATGAGGACCAGTACAACCGTCTTGCCTCAGGAAGTCTTGGGGCATATGATTTTATACGCGGCAAGATTGAAAATCTGCAGCTGACGCCGGGGCAGTTAGGACTTGAGCCATGCACCGGCTCTATGGTTATGACAGACACGAAGACCGGACAGGTACTGGCCTGTGTATCCTATCCGGGATACGACAACAACCGGCTCGCTAATTCGATGGATTCTGATTACTATAATAAGCTGGTAACGGATTTATCCCGTCCGTTTTATAACAATGCAACGCAGGAAAAGACAGCACCCGGATCTACTTATAAGCCGTTGATCGCGACTGCCGGACTGACAGAAGGAGTCATTAATCTTGGAAGCTATCTTCCCTGTTCCGGGCTTTATGAAAAAGTAGAACCGAACCCGAAATGCTGGGCTTATCCATATGGCCACGGCGGATTGAATGTAGAAGGAGGCATCACACATTCCTGTAACTGTTTTTTCTATGAAGTGGGTTATCGTTTAAGCCTAAAGGAAAGGGGAATGAACAAGATCGGTTCTGATGATGCTGAAGGTTCTTCCACCACAAGATACTATTCCAGTACAACCGGTATCAACAAGATCAAAGAATACGCTGAGATGTTTGGGCTGGGCGATGTGTCAGGCGTGGAGATCCCGGAGGCGGAACCGCAAATCTCCGACGATTCTTCTGTGCCGACCGCCATCGGACAGGGCACGAACAACTACACGACAACTCAGATCACAAAATATATTACTGCGGTTGCCAACAAAGGAACCGTGTTCGATCTGACGCTTCTTGACAGAATTACGGCGCCGGACGGAAAGGTATTGAAAGAATTTGAACCTAAAATTAAGAATACCCTTGATAATGTCAGCGATTCCACATGGGATGCTGTCCACAAAGGTATGAGAGGAGTTGTGCGCGATGAACAGCGGGAAATCTTTTCTGATATTAACGACTCCCTTCAATTATCCGGTAAAACGGGTACTGCACAGCAAAGTAAGACACATCCTGACCATGGTCTTTTCGTTGGATTTGCTCCGAGTGATAATCCGGAGATTGCATTTACCGTCCGGATTGCCAACGGTTACAGTTCACACAATGCGGCTGATGTCGGAAGTGATCTTATGAAATATTATTATAAGCTTACGTCGGAAAAGAATATTATTACCGGAAAAGCGAAAAAAGTTACAGAGAAATCCGGTGGAGACTAAAATCCATATATGGGACTTTCAGGCACCAATGATAAAAGCATTTACGCTTAAGACCTTTAAGTAAACCAGAAATAGGAGGAAGTAATTCATGGGAGAAGTTATTGTAATTACATCAGGAAAAGGCGGTGTCGGAAAGACGACAACGACAGCAAATATCGGAGCCGGCCTATCGCAGCTCGGAAAAAAAGTCGTCGTCATTGATACAGATCTGGGACTCCGTAATCTCGACGTAGTCATGGGTCTTGAGAATCTGATCGTCTATAATCTAGTGGATGTGATCGAAGGGACATGCCGTCTGAAGCAGGCGTTGATCCGGGACAAGCGGTATGAGAACCTGTATCTTTTACCATCTGCGCAGACAAAGGATAAAACAGCAGTTTCACCCGGACAGATGAGAAAGCTTACATCGGAACTTAAGGAAGAATTCGACTATGTGATTCTGGATTCACCTGCAGGAATTGAGCAGGGCTTCCAGAATGCCATCGCAGGAGCGGACCGGGCAATCGTCGTAACGACTCCCGAGGTGTCGGCGATCCGTGACGCAGACCGGATCATCGGGCTTTTGGAAAAAAACAAGCTTCGCGACAATTCCCTTATCATTAACCGCATCCGTGTAGACATGGTCCGTAAGGGAGATATGATGTCTGTGGATGATGTTACGGAGATATTGTCTATCCCGCTCATTGGCGCAATTCCTGACGATGAGAGAGTTGTCATCGGAACCAATCAGGGAGAACCGGTTATCGGCATGGATTCAAAGGCCGGGAAATCCTATGAAAATATATGCCGCAGGATTACCGGAGAGGAAGTTCCTTTCATGGATATCACTGAAGGGGGCGGGCTGCTTTCTATTCTTTCGCATCTATTCAAGAAGGATTAAGGAGGCAGGTTATGCAGAGGAAATCATCTGTTAGTATCGCACGGAACAGGATAAGGGCGCTGGTCACATCAGACCGCGTAAATTGTACGCCGGAATCTTATGAAAAAATATGCCGGGAGCTCTATGAGGTACTCTCAAAGTATATCGAATTTACGGAAGATGATTTTCATGTTCAGATATCAAGAACACATTTACTTATTGAATTTTCAGGAGAAGAAGATTGAAGTTACCTAGGTTTGCAAAAGTATATCACATAAAAAACTACAATTTTACATTGGCGGCACTGGTTCTTTCCTTGTCTGTACTAGGCATTTTTGTAGTGGGAAGCGCAAGGGAAATCTATCAGAGCAGACAGATCTTAGGCGTCGCGATCGGACTTTGTGTAATGTTTGTAATCTCATTGTTTGACTATGTATGGGTTCTGGAATTTTATTGGATGATCTATCTCGCGGCGGTTGCAAGCCTTGCAAGTGTACTTGTGATCGGCCAGTCGGTAAATGGCGCGAAAAGATGGATCAATCTCGGCTTTACGACCTTCCAGCCATCGGAGCTTGCAAAGATATTATTGATCTTATTTTTTTCAAAGTTCATTATGAACCATATCGAAGACCTTAATGACAGAGTAACTCTGATTAAATATGCTGTATTATCGGCAGTTCCGCTTGGACTGATCTTTGCAGAGCCGAATCTTTCCACAACGATTCTTACAGCTCTTGTTCTGTGTCTCATTATTTATGCCGGAGGCTTAAGCTATCGGATCATCGGCAAGATTTTTCTGGTCCTGATTCCGACTGTCATAATCTTTTTGACGATTGCTGTGATGCCGAATCAGCCTTTTCTTCAGGAATACCAGCAGCGGCGTATCCTTGCATTTATCAATCGTGAAGAGGAGCAGGCCAGCGATGAGGTTTACCAGCAGAATAATTCGGTCATGGCGATTGGTTCTGGTAAGCTTACCGGCAAAGGGCTTAACAATAACACGACAACATCCGTTAAAAACGGTAATTTTATTCCCGAGCCTCAGACAGATTTTATATTTGCAATTGTGGGGGAGGAATTAGGTTTCATTGGAGGATGTATAGTTATTGCTTTATTATTATTAATTGTGGTACAATGTATATTGATAGGCATACGTGCACAGGACCTTGAAGGGAGAATCATCTGCTGCGGGGTAGGGGGACTCATAGGAGTCCAAAGTTTCGTCAATATTTCAGTAGCAACCGGTTTAATACCCAACACAGGTGTTCCTCTTCCTTTCGTCAGTTATGGTCTTACGTCCCTTGTAAGCCTGTATATGGGTATCGGTTTTGTGCTGAATGTTGGATTACAGCCGAAGAAGTATCAGTAAGGAGCGTGAATAGAATGAATATTGGATTGATTGCACATGATTCAAAAAAAACTCTGATGCAGAATTTCTGTATTGCATACAGGGGAATATTGAGCAAACATAATTTATACGCAACAGGTACGACAGGAAGGTTAATTGAAGAAGTTACAAATTTGAATATCCACAAATATCTGGCAGGACCTCTTGGGGGAAAACAGCAGCTCGGGGCGCAGATCGCCCAGAATGACATTGATGCGTTGATTTTTTTGCGCGAGCCTTCAAACCCGAAGCCGCATGAGCCGGATGTGAATGATGTGATTCGTCTGTGCGACACATACAACATCCCGATGGCTTCGAATCTTGCCACAGCGGAACTAATAATACTGGCGATTGACAGAGGAGATTTGGATTGGCGTGAAATGTACCGGTAGATCAGCAAGATATAAAAGAGCCCGTCGGAGAAGAAACCGCATTGTCTGCATGATGACAATCTTTCTTATGCTGCTATGTTTTGCGGCGGCGGGGCTCTGCTATATACAACTTAATAATAAAAAAGAAGAACATTTAGCTGCTGAATATGAATCCTCGCACTATAATAAAGCGCTTTACAGAGGAAGTTTGTATTCAGCGGATTTGTGTGTCGCTGCCGAGGATGTATCTATGGAGAATGCTCCTTCCACAGACACATTAAAAGCCGCGGCACTGTTTGATGTGGATGGACGGAATACTGATTTTGCATACAAGATTCACGAAAAGATGTATCCTGCCAGCCTGACAAAACTGATGACGGCGCTTGTAGCTTTTGACAGCGGCGCGGACCTGTCAGAAACAGTAGTCGTGTCTTCCAATGCTGATTCCGGCAGATTCGCTCTGGATGAACAAACCTGCGGAATCAAAGAAGGAGACCAGCTTTCACTGGAAAGTCTGCTCTACGGACTGCTTGTCTATTCCGGCAATGATAATGCAGTGGCAATTGCTGAGCATGTAGGTGGGAGTGTAGATAAATTCGCAGAGATGATGAACGCGAAGGCGCAGGAAATCATGGCGACGGATTCTCATTTTGTAAATCCGAACGGGCTTCATAACGAGAATCACTATACGACAGCATACGACATCTATCTGATCTTTAATGAATGTATTAAAAACGATAAGTTTATGGAGATCATTCAGGCGGATTCGTATGAAGCGGATGTAAAAAGAGCGGATGGCAGTAACATTATTATAAAATGGGAGCCTACCAGTTACTACGCTTTGGGTGAGGCAGAACTGCCCAAAAGCGGCAAGATCATCGGCGGCAAGACAGGTACAACTTTAAAGGCTGGAAACTGTCTCGTTCTTTTAGACGAATCAGACAGCGGAAAGCCTTTCATATCCATCGTTATGGGTGCCGAGACAAAGGAGATTCTGTATCAGGATATGACGGCATTGATTGAAGGGATTCCTGACGGTGAATAAAAAGGGGGCATCCTTCATTTTCAGGATTCCCCCCTTATTTGTACTGTTAAGACTCCATTCCCGATGTACTGCTGATTCTTCCGTAGAGACTAATAAGGTATAAACCGCACAGCCCTACGATTGCATAGACAATACGGGAGAACCATGACAGGTTCCCGAATAAAAAAGCAACTACATCAAAGCGAAAGATTCCGACTAATAACCAGTTAACCGCACCGACAATTACAAGTGTCAGGGCCGTATTATCAAACCATTTCATTATTATACGCCTCCTTTTTTCATGCTGCATTTAGTATGCCGCAAGGCGGAAGAAATTATACATTAAAAGGAAAATTTATGAAAAACGGCAGCAAATTATATTATGCATATTCTGACTATTTAAAAAAGAAATATGGCGAAAAAGTGTATAAGCTTCCGATCAATCTTCCAGTAAGCTGTCCAAACCGCACAGACGGAAAAAAAGGCTGCAGCTTCTGCGCAGGATGCGGAACTGGATTCGAGGCGATGTCTTCCCGCATTTCTGTGAAGGAACAGCTTGAACAGACAAAGCACTACATCGCAGCCAGATACCATGCGCACAAATTTATCGCATATTTCCAAAATTATACGAATACATTTCTTCCTCTCTCAGAATTTGAACGTTATGTGAAAGAAGCCTTGGAAGTTCCGGATATTGCCGCAGTCAGCATCTCTACAAGACCGGATTGTATCCGAAGCGACTATCTTGATGTTTTGAAAAACATTTCAAAATCATATAAAACGGACATCTCGGTAGAACTTGGGCTTCAGACTGTCAATTATCATACGCTGAGCGCAATGGACCGGGGACACGGACTTGCAGAATTTATCGATGCAGTGCTTCTGATCCGCGAGTACGGGTTTGAGACTTGTACCCATGTGATTTTGAATCTTCCCGGGGACGAGCTGTCGGACTCTGTAGAGACAGCGCGTGTCATATCTGCGCTTAAGATTGATACAGTGAAAGTCCATTCTCTGTATATCGCGAAAAATACAAGGCTATGCAAGGAGTTTACAGATGGTGCGATATCCGTATGCCTGAAAGAAGAATATATAAAGAGAGTGATCGCGTTTCTGGAAAATCTGTCTCCGGACATAGCGGTTGAACGGCTTTTTTCACGTGTACCTGAAAAGGATGCCGTTTTTTCAAACTGGGGACAAAGCTGGTGGGCGTTAAGAGATGAGCTTACGGCACAGATGCTGTCGCAAGGAAGTTATCAGGGAAGATGTTTTCATTATCTTAACGGAGCGGCATTAGATAAGATACAGGGGGCATGATTTTGGCAGATCATAATTTGACGAATATACAGACATACCGCAGAAGACCTCATTTCAATATTGGTATTGTCATTTTTGGTATTATATTAATCTATCTGATCATTACGGTCTTTACATACTTTACAAGTAAGCATGTATCCGTATATGAAGTCCGGGAAGGCTCAATCCTGAGGGATACGGCATATACGGGACTGATCATCAGGAATGAACAGATTATAGCTTCTGAAGCGGACGGTTATGTGAATTATTTCAGTCCGGAAGGGAGTAAGGTAGGAGCAAGGACGGATGTCTATACTCTGTCCAATGAGAAATTGAATTTCCGTGAGACAGGTTCTGACGGACAGGCTGTATTATCTGCAGACGAACAGGCGGCCCTGCTTTTAAAAATCCAGTCTTTCAGTGAAAATTCTGATGACGCACAGTTTCGCGATGTCTATACTTTAAAAGATAATATTAACAATGTACTGGAAAGTAAATCCAGCCAGAGCAGACAGGCACAGCTGAAAGAAATGCTTGCGCAAAACCAGACGCGTCTGAATGTATATAAGGCAGCTTCCGACGGGATTATTCTGTATTCTCTCGATGGTTTTGAGAATGTGACTGCCGAAGAAGTCACGGAAGCTATGCTCTCAAAGGAAAATTACAAGGTAGAGACAATGGCGAACAATGCTTCTGTTAAGACAGGAGCTCCGCTTTATAAACTCATCACCAGCGATACATGGACACTTGTCATTTCGCTGAGTGAGGACGCGGCAAAGGAGATGGAGAAGATGAATCGGGTAAAGGTGAAGTTCTCCAAAGATAATCAAACCGAGCGGGCAGATTTTGAAATCCGCCGCGCTTCCGGCTCGACGCTTGGGTTCCTGACTTTCCATTCCTCTATGATCCGTTACATGAAAGAGCGTTATCTGGATATTGAGCTGATTCTGGAAGATGAGTCAGGACTTAAGATACCAAAATCCTCTGTGATAAATAAAAAATTTTATACTGTTCCCAGAGATTATCTTACACAGGGCGGTAACAGTAAAGATACCGGTGTTCTCGTGGATAACGGCAAGGATACGGCAGAATTCAAGAAGGTTGACGTATATTATTGGGATCAGGAAAACGATACGATGTATCTTGATCCGCAGGTTTTCGATGAAAATACAGCGCTTGTCCGACCGGAATCCACAGAGACCTATCCATTGAAAGCTACAAAAGTGCTGAAAGGTGTTTATAATATCAATAAAGGGTACGCTGTCTTCAAACAGATCGAGATTCTCTGTGAAAGCGACGAATACTATATCGTAAAAGCAGGGAATGATTATAGTCTTACGAACTATGACCACATTGCTCTTGACGGCGGAACCGTAATAGAAAACAGCGTTGTATTTTAAGGAGTCTTAATTATGTTAAAGGAAAATTTGCAAAAAGTTGAATCAAAAATTTCTGCTTCCTGCGACCGTTCAGGCCGTCGGAGAGAAGATGTCACATTAATCGCGGTGAGTAAGACAAAACCGGTAGAAACACTGAAGGAAGCTTATGATATGGGCATTCGAGTCTTTGGCGAGAATAAAGTGCAGGAGTTGATCGACAAATATGAGGCGCTGCCAAAAGACATTCACTGGCATATGATCGGACATCTCCAGCGCAATAAAGTTAAATATATCATCGACAAGGTGGACCTGATTCATTCTGTGGATTCAGTAAGGCTTGCCGAAACGATTGATAAGGAAGCAAAAAAGCATAATCTTACAGCCAACATTTTGATTGAAGTCAATGTTGCAAAAGAAGACACCAAATTCGGAGTTCTTCCCGAACAATTAGATATCCTGATAGATGAAATTTCTCATTTTTCCAATATACGTGTGCTCGGTCTTATGACAATCGCTCCATTTGTGGAAAATGCTGAAGAAAATCGCGCCATTTTTTCCCGTTTACACAAATTGTCTGTTGACATTGCCAGCAAAAACATTGATAATGTTAATGTGGGTTTGCTTTCTATGGGTATGACCAACGATTATGAGGTTGCCATAGAAGAGGGGGCGACGATGATCCGTGTCGGAACCGGGATATTCGGTGAGCGTGATTATTCGCATGTATAAACATAAGATAGGAGATTTTTGAATAATGGGAGTATTAGATAAATTCTTAGACATCATGAAATTGAGTGATGATGAAGATGATTATGATGATTTCTATGATGATGAAGATGATTACGAATATGAAGAAAAGCCCAAAAAAGGTTTCTTTAACAGGAATAAATCATACGATGAAGAGGAAGAGGATACTTATGATGTTGCTCCGCGTTCAAAAGGCAGTTCCCGTACCAGCAGCAAGGTGACTCCGATGCGCCAGCCTGCAAGAAGGAGCAATGTCAGTATGGAAGTCTGTGTCGTAAAACCAACTTCTGTGGAAGACTCGAGAGAGATTACGGAGACGCTTCTCAGTGGGCGTACCGTTATCTTAAACCTTGAAGGACTGGATCTTGAGATTGCTCAGAGAATCATTGATTTTACTTCAGGTGCAACCTATGCCATTGACGGTAATCTGCAGAAGATTTCCAATTATATCTTCTTAGTGACGCCGACGAATGTGGATATATCCGGAGATCTGCAGGATCTTCTGAATACGTCCTTTGATGCTTCCTCTATGCGTTCAAGATTTTAAAGGTTTTTGAAAGCTATGAATAAAGAAGAACTTATGCTGCGAAAGCATCTGATTGATCTGTCGAACCGGGCATTTCATAGAAATATTGCAATTTTTTCAGATTTTTTAAATCTGAATGAACTTCATATACTTCATACGACACCGAAAGAGATTCTCCGAACAAGGTATACATCTTTCGGCGGTTATGGTTTATCCGAGCGTCAGATGATAGCATTTCTACCTGATGCTCTTTATTATACTTTATCTGACGAAAGCCGTCTGTTAAAAAAAGATGTGCTGCCTTTTGGATATGAATATCCGATGCAGGCAGTCGTAGTCCGTCCTTTGAATCCTAAATTCGCGGAGGAACTGTCGCATCGGGATTACCTCGGTGCCCTAATGAATCTTGGGGTAGAACGCTCCAAATTCGGAGATATTATAGTTACGGATGCAAAAGCAATCCTATTTTTATGTGAAGAGATTGCAGACTATGTTCTAAACAACCTGACCCGCATCCGACATACTTCGGTACAGTGCAAAAGAGAAGAGATTCAGGATATCTCCTATGCGCCTTCCTTTACCGAACTGAAAGGCACCGTTCCTTCCGTACGGCTTGACACAGTAATGTCTGTAGCCTTCCCTATGTCAAGGAGTAAGCTTACCGCATATATTACGGCCGGCAAAGTATTTGTGAATGGAAAGCTGATCACAAACAATGGATACCGCTTAGAAGAAGGAAATCTTATCTCTGTGAGAGGAATGGGGCGGATTTCTTATGAGGGGATTTTAGCTGAGACGAAGAAAGGACGCTATTATATTTCTGTCAGAAAATACATATAAAGTATGATATTTAGGAGAAAAGATGGTGTTTCTCCATTTCTAAAAATATAGTGAGGATTATAATTATGAAATCTGCAGGGACACAAAATCGAACGGGACATTATATATCTGCTATATTACTGGTTATACTTGGCGTTGCGCTTGATCAATATACAAAGCAGCTGGCAATTACACACCTCAAGGGACAAAAGCCCTTTGTTATTCTGAACAATATATTTGAATTGCAATATCTGGAAAACAGAGGAGCGGCATTCGGACTGCTTCAAAATCAGCAGTTCTTTTTTTTCATCAGCGTTGTGATCATCAGCATTGTAATAATCTGGTTTTATACAAGAGTTCCCATAAACCGGAGATTTTTACCGCTTCGTCTTTGTGCCGTTTTCATTATGGCCGGCGCTTTCGGAAATTGTATTGACCGTGTAACGCAAAGATTTGTTGTTGATTTTTTTTATTTCAGTCTGATTGATTTTCCTATATTCAATGTTGCTGACATCTATGTGACTGTTGCAACATTCTTTCTGGCATTGCTCATACTTTTTTATTACAAAGAAGAGGAGCTGGCATTGATATATCGCAGCAGAACAGAGTGACACATGCATCAAAATCGATATCGTCAAAACAAAAAGGCAAGGTTATAGCAGTTTGAATGAATTTATTACAACAGTAGAAGATGAAGCAGGAGAGCGGATTGATAAATTTCTTTCCGAGGAACTAATCGATCGCTCCCGTTCATTCCTTCAAAAGCTGATCAAAGAACAATATGTAAAGGTCAATGGAAAGCCTGTAAAATCAAGTTACAGGCTTATTTCTGGTGATCTCGTCTGCATTCTTTTCCCGGAGCCTGAGAGGCCGAATATTGCTGCTGAGAATATCCTCTTAAATATTTTATATGAAGACGACGACATTATTGTTGTGAACAAGCCTAAGCAGATGGTCGTTCATCCGGCGCCTGGACATTATTCCGGCACACTGGTAAATGCGCTTCTATATCACTGTCAGGATAATCTCTCTGGGATTAACGGCAGTCTGCGGCCAGGGATCGTACATCGAATCGATATGGATACAACCGGTTCTCTGGTAATATGTAAGAATGATGCGGCGCATCAGTCGCTTTCCGCCCAGCTAAAGAACCATTCCATTCACAGGGTCTATGAAGCGGTCGTTCATGGCAATCTAAAAGAAGAGACCGGTCTTATAAACGCCCCTATCGGACGGCATCCGACGGAACGCAAAAAGATGAGTACCCTTGCAAAAAATGGAAGAGAAGCAGTCACTCATTACAGAGTGCTGGAGCGTTTCGGCAATTTCACCTATATTCAGTGCAGACTGGAGACGGGGCGCACTCATCAGATTCGGGTGCACATGGCAAGCATCGGTCATCCTCTGCTTGGCGACCTTGTTTATGGTCCGAAGAAATGCCCGTTTCCAAAGCTTCAGGGACAGACGCTTCATGCAAAAACACTTGGATTCTTACATCCAAAAACAGGAGAATATGTAGAATTTACGGCGCCTCTTCCAGATTATTTTACAAATCTTGTGGGTAAGCTCAGAATAAACTCAGAATAAATCTCCAATAAAATATGTACTTTCCATGCAAATTATTATATAATATTTAATTATATGTAAATTATTTGCATACATCCATTAAAAGGAGCGTGATATGTTATGACAGAAGCGAAGACAAAAACAATTATTACTATAGGGCGGCAATTTGGAAGCGCCGGACGGGAGATCGGGCGAAAGGTTGCAAAAGACCTTGGAATTAAGCTTTACGACAGAGAAATGCTTGACCGTGCCGCGAAAGAAAGCGGAATATGTCAGGAATTATTTGAAACCCATGATGAAAAACCAACCAATAGTTTTCTTTATTCTCTTGTTATGGACACCTATTCTTTAGGATACACAGCAGGAAGCTATTCAGATATGCCGATTAATCATAAAGTATTTCTGGCACAGTTTGACGCCATCAAAAAAATTGCGGATGAAGGTCCCTGTATCCTCGTCGGCAGATGTGCGGACTATGTATTAGAAGAGTATGATAACGTACTGAGGCTTTTCGTACATGCTGACATGAATGCCCGGATACGTCGCATCGCACGTATCTATGATCTTACAGATGCAAAAGCAAAAGATATGATCATGAAGACAGATAAGAAACGCGCAAGTTATTATAACTATTACAGTAACAAAAAATGGGGAGTATCTGACAGCTATGATGTAAGTATCTGCAGTTCCATGCTTGGAATCGATGGAACCGCAGAATTTATAGAACGTCTGGTATATCAAAAAGAACATGTGACTGACAGGAAATTATAAAAACAGTATAAGAGACAGGAGGCCGGAATGTCTGTGCGTAATCATCTATCTCACATGAGTGATTCGTTCCGGCCATCCTTTTATATTACCGCCTAGAATGGCAGTAAACATCCGTTGTTTGACACCGTGATGTTCTCTGTTCAGCTGCTGTATCAGTTCTTTGGCATATTGACGTTTCGTAAATCCGTCAATCGGGCATCTGCTCTTTACAATCGGCAGGTCATACTTATTCTGGAAACCAATCACTTCCGCCTCCTCTACGAACATCATCGGGCGTATAACGGTTAAGTCCATACGATCCAGATAAGTTCTCGGTGAAAAGGAGTAAAAGCGCCCCTCAAAAAGCATGCTCAAAAGCATTGTCTCAACAATATCATCTTTATGATGCGCATAGGCAACCTTATTGCAGCCTTTCTCCTTTACTGCCTGATTCAGCGCACCTTTTCGCATCTTTGCACACAGGGAACAGGGATTGCTTTCTTTCCGTTCCTCAAACAGAAGACGGGCAATGTCCGTCTTTATAATGTGATAAGGAACAAAAAGTTCCTTACACAATTCGGCAACAGCAGAAAAATCACATTTTTCATAACCTAAATCTACGGTTACTGCACTTAGCTCAAAATGTTTCGGGTAAAAACGTTTCAGACCATGCAGGGCATATAAAAGTGTCAGACTGTCCTTTCCTCCGGAAATTCCGACTGCAATATGATCCCCCTCGTCAATCATCTGATATTCATCCACGGCTTTTCTTGTATAACTTAAAAGCTGCTGTAGCTTCATCTTTCTATCACCTTTCCAATTTCTTGTTCTAATTCTGATCTTTATTCTGTTAGGATTCCCTTAACTTAACCGCAGATGCCGCCATGCGCCGCCTGTCCTCATCAATCGCCGCATAATGTTTTTTCGTCGTATTCACGTCCTTATGTCCCAAAACATCGGCAACAAGATAAATATCCCCCGTCTCCTTGTAAAGAGAAGTACCGTAAGTACTGCGCAGCTTGTGAGGTGTAATCTTTTTATTAGGTGTAACCTGTCTGGCATACTTCTTAACCATATTCTCAACTGCCTGTACACCCATACGCCGTCTCTGGGTTGACAAAAAAAGTGCATGCTCATGTCCGGAGAGAGGAGTAATGGCCTTTCGGTCCCCCTCAATATACTGTCTTAATGCAGCCGCAACTTCATCTCCAAAATAGACGACCATCTGATTTCCGCCCTTCCGGGTTACGGTAATACCATTATTCTTAAAGTCAACATGCTCCAAATCAAGCCCTACGCACTCTGAGACACGGATGCCGGTACCTAAAAGCAATGTAAGGATAGCCAGATCCCTCACCTTAGTCTTATGATAATATGTCAGCGCCTGTCCAGTGAGTTTATCGCCTGCCGACTCTACAAAATCAAGCAGCAAGGCAACTTCATCAACATCCAGCCGGATAATCGCTTTTTCATGAATCTTCGGCATATCCACAAGCAGCGTTGGATTGCTGGAGATTAACTGATGCTTGTAATAGTAGCCATAAAAACTTCTCAGCGCGGACATCTTCCTTGCAAGTCCCTTTTCGCCATTCACCATCGTCTCGTCGTCATCCCTCTTATAAACCTTAAGATATTCCATATATTCTTCAATATCCACAGGTTCCAGCTGCTCTAAATCAGCCGCACTGAACTGATCGATCGTATAATAGCTGTAAATTGGATTATTCTCCATCAGATAATGATAAAAGACTCTGATATCATACGCATAATTCATCCTCGTCCGTATAGATGATGTCGGCTCGATAGCCCGGAAAAAATCATGTGTGAAAGGCGGCAGCGTCTTTAAAATCTCCCTCAGCCGCAATGTATAGTCAATCGTTGTCTGTTCATGATAGGTACGTTGTTTCGCCATAAAAATCCCCCTTAAAATCCCCTTGAATTATTCATATTTTATCATATTTTATCTTTTTTGTCCATATCTTTTGGAAAAATCGTTATTTTACGTATAGATGTATTTATGTCAATTAGTAGTCCTTTTTAAGACTACTCTTTGCTTTCGGCATTTTTTATACAATATCCTTCACTATGACAATCATAAGTTTCATAATATGGGACTGTCAGGTATTGACCTGCGTATATCTTATCTGTCGTCAGATGATTTATTGACCTAACCTCATCTATATAGTCCTGTGAACACTCGTAATAATCGCCTTTATATTCTGCGGCAATTCCCCATAAAGTATCTCCATATTCAAGAACCACACTTTTAAAACATTTGTTGTCGCTTGGATCCGTATTCACAGAATTGTCTTCAGCCTTTGCAAAATTACAATTTACAATGATATTGAACATAAGCGTGATTATCAAAATTAATAATCCAGATTGCAAATTCCGCACGAATGGCGTAGTCATTCCGCTTCCAGCGGCGTAATCATTC
>ERZ778514.718-NODE-718-length-28393-cov-7.023361_pt1 | contig 28393 bp, 20 predicted proteins | sample MGYA00510344_ERZ778514 | MGnify/ENA primary metagenome ERZ778514 (study PRJEB29527, sample SAMN07138968) | mouse gut metagenome | material: feces | host: mouse | place: China:Nanjing | collected 2016-01-25 ...
TGTCCCCTCCTTTTCCAAAGGAGGGGCAGGGGTGGTTTGTAATATTCATCGAACTTACGTTATTTTACACCGTCTTTTCCAGCACATCACGCATCGCATATACGGTTGTAGCTAAAACCCATGTTGTGCTTACACTTTGCAAAAAACATGTCTCTCATGTTTGCGATGTTTACGAAAAAGAAAGCTGGAGGACATAAATATCGCAAAGAATTGTGTGCAACCGTAAAATCATGAAGTACAGCGCGTTATGATATATATGCCGGATGTGAGCATTGAAAATAGCGTTTGAAATTATTAAAAACACCCTTTCAGAGAGTGAAATGAGGCATGTTGTGATGCAATATGCCGCATTTTAGAGCCTGAAACGAGGCATTTCATACCTTGAAATGCCGCACTCTGTACCCTAAAAGTGGCATCTTTTTGAGAAAAACGATGCTCCGAATGATATTTTCGCACGTGCTTTTTGTCTTTATTGAACATCCACTCACCTGCAGACTGCGTAGTTTGAGAAAAATTACGGCACTTTTTTGAAATCACAATGACACCGTTACGGTGATATCAGTGTCATTGTGTCACATGCCGTATTCCAATTCCCTGTCCTTATCCGCACCTCTTACAGTTCAGGCAAAGCCGCTGTGAAAGGGGTCAATACGATGCCGTGCATGGTATCCCCATTGCCGTCACGCGGTCGCGTATGCCGTCGAGTTCCTCCCTTGTCGCCTTCTTTATGCCATGCTCCGGCGTCTCGCGGTCCACAGTATATATCATCACCTCCCGCGGACGGATGTATCTGACTGCCTCAAGCCACGGTTTCACGTACTCATCCCCCGTGTTGTCAACGCTCTCCCCGTTGGCAGTCCCTTTCATGAACATTGTCTGAACTATCACGTTTCCATTAAAAGAACGCATCGACTCTATGATTTTGTCCACGTCGTAGTGCCCGCCAACCGGTCTGTCAACCCGGCTTATATATTCCGCGTTCACCGTGTCCAGCTTCAATATGTTGTTGTCTACGAGCATCAGGGCATCGTGCACATCCTTGAGATGAGCCTTTGTAGAGTTGCTCAAGACAGACACTTTCGCCTTCGGGCAATACCTGTCGCGCAGTGATATCGTGTCGTTTATAATCTCCGCAAACTGCGGGTGCGCCGTCGGCTCGCCGTTACCGGCAAATGTCAGTACGTCAGGCACGATGCCCTCCGCAGCCATTTCCTTCAGCTTGTCCTCCAAGCCGTCAGCCACTTCCTCCCTCGACGGGCGTCCCGACTTGGGGCGGTGGTCCGCGTTGAAGCCACATTCGCAGTATATACAGTCAAATGTACATATCTTTCCGTCTGCCGGCATGAGGTTTATACCTAATGAAACGCCGAGCCGCCGGCTGTGTACAGGTCCGAATATCGGTGCCGGATATATCACTGTTGCCATATTCTATATATATAATATAAGGTTTGATATCGCGCAAAGGTATACAAAAAAAGCATACGGCGGCTGTTAATAGTAGTTAAACCGTTGTCGGGCAGAAGTTTTTTTTGTTACTTTGCAGCAAATTAGGTGTGTTATAGCCATTAAGTAATGAGCAATAAAAAGAAAAGAAGAAACTGCCGGCACGGCTTGCAGGGCATAACGTTGTGCATCAGCACGGCACTGGTCCTCATTCTGCTCGGCATGGTTGTGTTTTCCGTCCTTACGGCGCAGAACCTTTCCGCATACGTAAAAGAAAATCTCACCGTGTCCATGATACTCAGTGAGGACATGAACAATTCAGAGGCATTGCAGCTTAGCAAGGACGTTGCAAGGCGCAAATACGTCAACAAGGTTAACTTTATAAGCAAGGAACAGGTGCTGAAAGAACAGACGGCAGCCATGGGGACCGACCCCAGCGAGTTCATCGGTGCCAACCCCTTCGTGTCGTCTCTCGAACTCAGGCTGAAGGCGGGCTATGCCAACACCGACTCCCTGCGCTGGATTGTGAAAGACCTGAAGAAGAACAAGAAGGTCACCGACATAACATATCCGCAGGACCTTATGGACAGCGTGAACAACAACCTCCGCAAGATAAACCTTGTGCTTCTTGTCCTCGCCGTGCTCCTTACCTGCGTTTCCTTCTCGCTGATAAACAACACGGTGAAGCTCAGCGTCTACGCCCGCCGCTTCAACATACACACGATGAAGCTTGTAGGTGCCTCGTGGAGTTTCATCCGCCGCCCGTTCTTACGTAAGGCGGTGACTATCGGACTTATAGCAGCCGTCATTGCCAACGCCCTGCTTGCTGCTGGCATATACCTCCTCTATACCTACGAGCCGGGTGTCATCGCCGTGATAACATGGCAGGTAATGGCTGTCACCGCAGCCTCCGTGTTTCTTTTCGGAATACTTATCACGCTGCTGTGCGCATGCTTCTCCGTGAACAAGTTCCTTAAGATGAAGGCGGGCGACCTGTATAAGATATGACAAAAACAATATTCTAACATAAATACCATTTGCCGGCGGCTATGCTGCATGCGTGCCGCCGCAGGTAAATAACGACAAGCAAAATGGACAAAAAAAATCTTGCGTTTGATAAAACCAACTTTATCTGCCTCGCCGCAGGCATGTTGGTCGTAATAATCGGTTTCATACTGATGAGCGGAAGCGGTTCTTCCGAGACGACGTTCAATCCCGACATCTTCAGCCCCCTGCGCATAAAGGTGGCTCCCGTCGTATGTTTCGCCGGCTTCGTGTCGATAATCTTCGCTGTCATCCGTAAACCCAAAGACACAGACAAACAATAAGCAATGAGTTGGTTTGAAGCACTTATCCTCGGTCTGCTCCAAGGACTTACCGAGTATCTGCCCGTAAGCAGCAGCGGTCATCTTGCCATCGGCGCGGCACTCTTCGACATCGAAGGCGAGGAAAACCTCACGTTCACCATCCTTGTACACGTAGCCACCGTTCTCAGCACGCTTGTAATCCTGTGGAAAGAGATAGCGTGGATATTCAAGGGGCTCTTCAAGGGGACGCTGAACAGCGAGACACGCTATGTTCTGAACATCATCGTCTCGATGATACCCGTGGGCATCGTCGGCGTGTTTTTCAAGGACAAGGTTGAAGAAATCTTCGGTTCCGGACTTTTCATTGTCGGACTGATGCTCCTCGTCACAGCTTTGCTGCTCACCTTTTCGTATTATGCAAAGCCGCGGCAGAAAGAACATATAAGTCTTAAAGACGCCTTCATCATAGGTCTTGCACAGGCAGCAGCCGTCATGCCCGGACTGTCACGGTCGGGCAGCACCATTGCCACCGGACTTCTTCTCGGCAACAAGAAGGAGAGCCTGGCACAGTTCTCGTTCCTCATGGTGATACCCCCGATACTCGGCGAGGCACTTCTCGACACCGTAAAAATGGTAAAAGAAGGCGCACAAGCCGCCGTCGGCGACATACCGCTGATGTCTCTCGCCGTGGGCTTCATCGCTGCATTCGTTGCCGGATGCCTTGCCTGCAAGTGGATGATAAACATCGTAAAGAAAGGAAAACTCATATACTTTGCCGTCTATTGCGCCATAGCCGGAGTTGTAACATTAATCCTGTCATAACTTCCCCGTATATGAATTTCACCCAAGGCGAGATAATCTGCATCGACAAACCCTACGGCATGTCCAGCTTCGGGGCGCTGGCACGTGTGAGATATCTCATATCCCGCCGTCTCGGCGTGAAGCGTGTCAAGACCGGACACGCAGGAACCCTCGACCCGCTTGCCACGGGCGTGCTCATCATCTGTACCGGCCGCAAGACCAAGATGATAGACATGCTCCAGGCTCACACCAAGGAATATACCGCCACGCTCCAGCTCGGGGCAACCACTCCCAGCTATGACCGCGAGCATACCGTGGACTTCACCTATCCCACGGCACATATCACGCGCCGGCTGATAGAAGAGACGCTGAAGCGCTTTGTGGGCGAGATACACCAGATACCGCCGTCTTACTCGGCGTGCAAGGTGGGCGGCAGGCGTGCCTACGACCTCATGCGCCGGGGACATGAGGTAGAGCTTAGACCCAAGCTCCTGCGCATAGACGAGATAGAACTTACGTCGTTCTGTCCCGCAACTATGCAGATGGGCATAAGGGTGGTGTGCGGCAAGGGTACATACATACGCGCCTTGGCACGCGACATCGGCGCAGCCCTCGGCAGCGGAGCCTATCTCACGGCGTTGCGGCGCACGCGTGTTGGCAGCGTAGATGTTGCCGGCTGCATCACGCTCGACGACTTTCCCGGGTGGCTTGAACAACAGACAATAGAAGATAATATAACAGGAGGAGATAAATAGAATTATGAAACTGTCACAATTTAAATTCAAACTTCCGGAGGAACTTATAGCTCTCGAGCCTCCATATCATCGTGACGAGTGCCGCCTCATGGTGCTTCATAAGAAGTCACAGAAGATAGAAATGCACAAGACCGATGCCGACGGCAACACCGTTAACGATGCCGACGGCAATCCTGTATGGCTCGACTTCCGCAACATACTCGACTATTTCGACGAGGGAGACACCTTTGTCTTCAACGACACAAAGGTCTTCCCTGCACGCCTTTACGGAACAAAGGAAAAGACCGATGCCAAGATAGAGGTGTTCCTGCTCCGCGAACTCAACGAGGAGATGCGCCTGTGGGATGTCCTTGTAGAGCCTGCCCGCAAGATACGTATCGGCAACAAGCTGTTTTTTGACAGCAGCGGTACGATGGTTGCCGAGGTTATTGACAACACCACAAGCCGCGGACGTACCCTGCGTTTCCTCTACGACTGCCCGCACGACGAGTTCAAGCGCGAGCTTTACGCACTCGGAGAGGCTCCGCTGCCGCGATATATCGTTGACAAGCGTGCGGCAAAGCCCGAAGACCTTGACGACTTCCAGTGTATCTATGCCCGCAAGGAGGGTGCCGTAACAGCTCCCGCCTCTGGTCTGCACTTTAGCCGCGAGCTGCTCAAGCGTATGGAAATCAGGGGCATAGAGTTTGCATACGTCACGGTGCATTGCGCCCTCGGAAACTTCCATGACATAGAAGTGGAAGACCTTACGAAGCACAAGATGGACTCCGAACAGATGTTTATCGACGCCGAGGCATGCCGCATTGTCAACGGTGCCAAGTCAGCCGGGCGTCATGTATGTGCCGTCGGGACAAGCGTGGTCAAGGCAACCGAGACGGCATCCGGCACGGACAATCAGCTGAAGGAATATGAGGGGTGGACAAACAAGTTTATTTTCCCTCCGTATGAGTTTGGCGTGGCAGACTCGATGATAGCCAATTTCTATCACCCCATGTCCACTTTGCTCATGTCTACGGCGGCTTTCGGCGGCTACGACCTTGTTATGCAGGCTTACGACCTCGCCGTAAAGAACGGATATAAGTTCGGCTGCTACGGCGATGCCATGCTTATACTCAACGACTGATGCAGGGGTTACATGTATTATATCTTGCCCTTGGCGCCAATATCGGCGATAGGGAACATACCATAAACAGGGCAATAGAACTTATAGAAGGAGCAGTGGGCACGGTTGTCCGCCGCTCCTCTTTTCTTGAAACCGAGCCGTGGGGCTTCAGCTCTTCCAACCGTTTCATCAATGCCGCCGTGTGCGTGCATACCGCCTTGTCTCCCCTTGAGGTGCTTGAGACAACGCAGGATATAGAAAGGCAGCTCGGCAGGACGGTCAAGTCGTCGGACGGCGGATATCACGACCGTCCCATAGACATCGACATCCTGCTGTATGACGAAATAAGCATAGACACTCCCCGGCTGTGCATACCCCACCCCCTGATGCGCGAACGTGATTTTGTAATGATACCGCTACGCGAGATTATTGATGGAGAAGTGTAGCCCGCGCTCCTTTAAATGGGTATAAACAAAAATCTCCATGGCAGTGAATACCAGCCATGGAGATTTTGTAATAGTCTTAAAACAGTGCTCTTTCTTATCGGCGCAGACCCAAAGCCTTTACTATGGCGCGGTAGCGTTCTACGTCGCGGTCGTACAGATAGTCGAGCAGGGCACGTCTCTTGCCGACAAGCATTGTCAGCGAACGTGTTGTGACGTGGTCCTTGTGGTTCTTCTTGAGGTGCTCCGTCAGGTGTGCGATGCGGTATGTGAAGAGCGCTATCTGGCTCTCTGCCGAACCCGTATCGGTGTTAGACTTGCCGTACTTGCCAAAGATTTCCTGTTTCTTAGCCTGATCTAAATACATAATTGTTTTGTTTGATTAATGTTGTTTGTATATTACATCCTTCTGATGACCGGCGCCTTAATCACAACGCCGTCCTCATCGAATGCATCGGATTTTCCGAAATTCGGGTGCAAAGGTACTGATAAAAAGTGAAATACGCCAATGTTTGGATATTTATTTTTATGACATTATACGATAAATATGCTTTTCCGGAGGTTTCTTCCGCATGTTTATTGCCACGAATGTGTTTCGGCTTGCTTTGTGCATGATGCCTTGTTGCCTTCGTGGCTTTTGCTTTTTTTGCCGCGAATGCGTCGTGGTGTGTTTCATGACAATTTGTAAAATAATGTGCCGTTGCTGCTTTCTTTTTGCATTTCGCAACCGCTCATGCTTCGCGTTCTTCCGTCTTTCACCCTCTCACACCTTATCGTCCGCCTTCTCCTCAGCGTAGTCTGACTTTTTCGGAGGACATTTCTCTTTTGACACAAATATGTCTTTTTAACATGTTTTGCTTGCAGATTGAACAGTCAGATTTTGAATTAGCCTGTTTTAGACAATGGGTGCAAGATTTGCCGTATTGAAGAATGCGGCTGTTGATGGTCGTATAGTTCGTTGGTGTATGCCGTTGATTTCGGATGACTGCCACTTTCTTCTAAAATACAATAAATGTGGCGGTAGCATATAAATGTGTCGAAAGTTTTATGTATTTTTGCAGATAGTAGAAAAGCAAAAGGAGAGATATATGAAATTCCCCATAGGTATACAGAATTTTGAGAAGCTTAGAAACGACGGCTACGTATATGTAGACAAGACCGCGCTTTTGTATAAGCTGGTTAACAACGGCAGTTATTATTTCCTCAGCCGTCCCCGCCGCTTCGGCAAGAGTCTTCTCATATCCACGCTGGAGTCGTATTTCAGCGGTAGGAAGGAACTGTTCAAGGGACTTGCCATAGAGAATATGGAAAAGGACTGGATGGAATATCAAATACTTCATCTCGACCTCAACACGGCAAAGTATGACTGTACCGAGGCTTTGCTTAACGTCCTTAACGACTCGCTTGCCAACTGGGAGGTCCTTTATGGCACATCTCCCACGGAGGTTACTCCCGAGCTTCGTTTCAAGGGCATCATCCGACGTGCTTTTGAGAAGACAGGGCAACGCGTTGTGATACTTGTAGACGAATACGACAAGCCCATGCTTCAGGCAATCGGCAACATGGAGCTTCAGGACAGCTACCGCAATATATTGAAGGCATTCTATTCGGTGCTGAAGACTCAGGACCGCTATATCCGCTTTGCCCTGCTCACGGGCGTGACGAAGTTCGGCAAGGTGAGCGTGTTCAGCGACCTCAACAACCTTGATGACATCTCTATGGACAACCGCTATATCGACATCTGCGGAATAACGGAGAAGGAGATACACGAATATTTCGAGGAGCCGCTGCATGAGCTTGCCGCTAAGGAGAGTGCAAGCTATGAGGCAACCTGTGATAAGCTGAAGGAGCTTTATGACGGTTATCACTTTGAGGTTGATACTGTTGGCATATACAACCCATTCAGTTTGCTGAATACTTTGAACAAAGGTAAGTTCGGCGACTACTGGTTTGAGACTGGCACGCCGTCGTTCCTCGTCCACCTGCTCAAGCAGGCAGACTATGACCTGAACAATCTCCAGACAGAGCAGGTGTCGGCAGATGTCCTTAACAGTGTCGACTCCATGTCGCGCAATCCCATACCGGTGATATATCAGAGCGGCTATCTTACGATAAAGGGATATGACGAGCGTTTCAGGATGTACACCCTTGGCTTCCCGAACAAGGAGGTAGAGAACGGCTTTGTAAAATATCTTCTTCCTCTCTACACTCCTGTTGATGAGAATAGGACGGATTTCTTTATAGCCAATTTCATTTCGGAGATAGAGCGCGGCAATCCCGAAGGATTCATGGAACGCCTCCAGTCGTTGTTTGCCGACACAGACTATGAGATAACGGGCAAGATGGAGAAATACTTCCAGAACTCGATGTACCTTATATTCAAGCTTCTTGGCTTCTATGCGGATGTGGAGCGCAGGACAAGCCGCGGGCGTATAGACATAGTGATGAAGACCAAGGACTACATATATGTCTTTGAGCTGAAGCTTGACGGCACGGCGGACGATGCGTTGCGTCAGATAGACGAGAAGGGATATGCCGCGCCGTTCAAGACAGACGGGCGTCAGATATATAAGATAGGTGTGAACTTCTCGTCGGATATACGTGGCATTGAAGAATGGAAGATTGCAGAGGAGTAGGTGGCTGTAAGCCGGCTCTTCATTATATTAAAGGCTGTTTCTTTATCAATATATATCAAATAATGAACTAACTATTACATGTTATTAATAAATAATGTGTAATTTTGCATCCGATTTTTTAAGGTAAAGAATATGCAGGAAATAAGAAACATAGCTATTATTGCCCACGTTGACCATGGCAAGACAACACTCGTGGACAAGATGATGCTGGCAGGCAACCTGTTTCGTGACGGGCAGGACCTGAGCAGTCAGGTGTTGGACAGCAATGATTTGGAACGTGAGCGTGGTATAACAATTCTTTCCAAAAACGTATCTATAACATATAAGGATGTAAAGATAAACATCATTGACACTCCGGGACACTCCGACTTCGGCGGAGAGGTGGAGCGCGTGCTGAACATGGCAGACGGATGTCTGTTGCTTGTCGATGCCTTTGAGGGTCCGATGCCGCAGACGCGCTTTGTGCTGCAGAAGGCATTGGAGCTTGGACTGAAGCCTATTGTTGTGGTAAACAAGGTGGACAAGCCAAACTGCCGTCCGGAGGAAGTATACGAAATGGTGTTCGACCTGATGTTTTCTCTTAATGCCACTGAAGACCAGTTGGACTTCCCCGTGGTATACGGCTCGGCAAAGAACGGGTGGATGAGCGGCGACTATAAGATGCCTACGGACAACATCACCTATCTTCTTGACAAGATTGTTGAGGTTATTCCTGCACCGAAGGTTATCGAGGGAACACCGCAGATGCTGATAACCAGTCTTGATTATTCAAGCTATACGGGACGTATTGCCGTAGGTCGCGTACACCGTGGAACGTTGCGCGAAAGCATGAACGTGACAATTGTCCACCGTGACGGTTCGCAGGAGAAGACAAAGATAAAGGAACTGCACACCTTTGAGGGCATGGGACACCAGAAGACAGCCGAGGTCGGCAGTGGTGACATTTGTGCTATAATAGGTTTGGAGAAGTTTGAGATTGGCGATACTATATGCGACTTTGAAAATCCAGAGCCGCTTCCTCCGATTGCAATAGACGAACCGACGATGAGCATGCTCTTTACGATAAACGATTCTCCGTTCTTCGGCAAGGAAGGAAAGTTTGTTACGAGCCGCCATATAAATGACCGTCTTCAGAAAGAGCTTGAAAAAAACCTTGCACTGAAGGTGACTCCGTTTGAAGATTCTACAGATAAATGGATAGTAAGCGGACGCGGCGTGCTGCATCTCTCCGTATTGATAGAGACGATGCGCCGTGAAGGATATGAATTGCAGGTGGGACAGCCGCAGGTAATATACAAGGAGATTGACGGTGAGAGATGCGAGCCTATAGAAGAGATGACAATCAATGTACCGGAAGAGTTTGCCAGCAAGATGATAGACATGGTGACACGCCGCAAGGGAGAGATGACATCAATGGAAAATCAGGGCGAGCGTGTAAACATCGGTTTTGACATACCGTCGCGCGGTATTATAGGTCTGCGTACCAATGTGCTGACGGCAAGTCAGGGCGAGGCTATAATGGCGCACCGCTTTAAGGAATACCAGCCTTACAAGGGTGATATCGTGCGTCGCATGAACGGGTCTATGATAGCCATGGAGACGGGAACGTCTTACGCATATTCCATAGACAAGCTTCAGGACCGCGGAAAGTTCTTTATTGATCCGGGTGAAGAAGTCTATGCCGGTGAGGTGGTTGGCGAGCATGTTCATGATAACGACCTTGTGATAAATGTAACGAAAGCGAAGCAGCTTACAAATACACGTGCCAGTGGTTCTGATGACAAGGCGCGTATTGTTCCCCGCACGGTGCTGTCGCTTGAAGAGGCACTTGAATATATCAAGGCGGACGAACTTGTTGAGGTTACTCCGAAAAGCATGCGCATGCGTAAGATAATACTCGACCACTTGGAGCGTAAGCGCTCAAAGTAAGGCTTTTGCATAATCCCGGCAGGAAAAACTGTCGGGATTATTTGCTATTGTTGGTTGAATAGGGCTTAAGCCTGATAAGTTTAATAAGCCAAATAGGTCTAATAAGACGGACAGGTCTAATAAGCCAAATAAGTCTAATAAGCCGGATAGGTCTAATAAACCAGAAAATCGATACGCCTTATTGTTACCCCAATTATAAATTATCCATTATAAATTATTAATTCCCCATGTCTCCCATTCTGCGTATTGCCATTCCGTCTATTGTCAGCAATATCACGGTGCCGTTGCTTGGACTTATCGATGTTGCCATTGTGGGACATCTTGGTGCAGCATCATATATCGGTGCCATTGCCGTAGGAGGCATGATGTTCAACGTCATATATTGGATATTCGGATTTCTGCGTATGGGAACGAGCGGTATGACATCGCAGGCATTGGGGGCACGTCGTCTTGACGAAACGGTGCGTATGCTTGTGCGCTCGGCAGCTATTGCGGCAGGGATAGCCGTATTGTTGATAATCATGCAGTATCCCATGCGTGAGGCTGCACTCCTTTTTATGAATCCCACCGATGAGGTAAGGCGCTTTTCCACCGTTTATTATAATATATGTATATGGGGCGCTCCGGCAATGCTCGGTCTGTTTGCATTGTCGGGCTGGTCTATAGGTATGCAGAACTCACGCATCCCTATGGTGGTGGCAATTGTCCAAAATATAGTAAACATTGTCGCGAGCCTTCTGCTTGTATTTGTGTGCGGACTTAAAGTCGAGGGCGTGGCATTCGGTACGCTGATAGCCCAGTATGCAGGATTTACCGTGGCGGCTCTCCTTATCGTTCGCAGCTATGGTCGTCTGTTGAGGCGTCACTTCTCATGGAGCGGTGTCTGGCAGCGCGAATCCATGATATCCTTTTTCAATGTAAACCGTGATATTTTCTTGCGGACGGTCTGTCTTGTATCGGTAATGATGTTCTTTACATCTGCTGGTTCATGGCAGGGCGAAGTGATACTTGCCGTAAATACCATGCTTATGCAGATGTATATGCTCTTCTCTTATGTCATGGACGGTTTCGCATACGCAGGAGAGGCATTGGGCGGGAAATACTACGGTGCGCGGAATATGACGATGTTGCACCGCACGGTCAGGCACCTTTTTGTATGGGGAGTTTTAATGGCAGTGCTTTTCACGGCGGCATACGCCGCAGGCGGCGATACCTTCCTTTCCCTTCTTACCGATGAGCCGGGCGTGGTAAAAGCTTCGGGGGATTATTTTTATTGGGCACTTGCACTTCCAGTTGCAGGCGTTGCGGCTTTTATATGGGATGGTGTGTTTATCGGATGCACTTTGACGCGGGGCATGCTTGTATCCATGTTTGTGGCGTCTGCCGTATTTTTCATTTCTTATTATTCCTTATATGATGTTTATGGCAACCATGCCCTTTGGTTCTCATTCATTGCATATCTTTTTATAAGAGGTCTTGTCCAGACGTTCTTTTTTAAACGATTGTAGTGTCTTTATTATGTTGATACCAGTTGATGCCGGTTCTTTTTATTCAAGTGTGCTTATTTGTTTACATATTAAGGTGTGTGTAATATTATATTAAAAGATGTAAACAAAAGATATGTAATTAGTTAATAAATATTTACCCCCCCCGAAAAAGCGTTAAAATGTGAATATTTGTTACTTTAATTTCCTTATAGATATGCTAAAACATGTTATCTTTGTAGTCCCATTATGAATCATTAGCCGTAAAGAGCTAATATGGATTTTGACCATTCTAATATTTATTAGTATATCAAGTATATAATTATTATTTATTTCAAGAACAGTAGAACATGAAAAGATTTTATTGGATAGTCACTATTGTTACATTTTTGTTTACTGTAAATATAATACCTGCAGACGCGCAAAATCAAGACGATATAGGTCTCATTGAAGAGAGTACTTATAATGGGAACGGTGTGACATTAGATGATATTTTTTCCAAAGGGAGCACCACTTCCGAGAGGATATTGTTTTATAATACCGGCAAGAAAATGTTCCTTAATGCCGGAGGATTTTGGGGTACACGTACGGCAACACACACAGTGGGGCTTCCTCTCATAGTTGAGAAAGTAAAGAAAAGTGACGGTACTTATGAAGACTACTACCTTATACAGAGCCCGTTTAATGGTTACGGTATCTATATGGCAAAAGTAACAGAACAAAATCAAGATAATATAGATGAGACAAGCGTAAAAAACGTAAAAGACGGAGTCTTCTTAGACCGCGAAAGTAGCGTATCATATAGGATTGCACCAAGATGGAGGCTCACACGCGTTAAATATTCAGACATTAAGAATCCAGAAGAGAAAGGTATCACAGAAAAAGATGTTGTATATAAGATACAATGTTTGGCAAGTGATAACTATGCTGTAAACAGCAATCTTAAAAATGACATTGAACTTGTTGGCAACTGCAAGATGACTATTTCTGTGTTTGCAGAGGGCAACTACAACCTTGTCAGAGGATTAAGTAAAACTCATGCATCTTATGATGAGAAATATTCTTATTGGAAGATTGTGAACATGCAAGAGTTTACAAATACGACCCTTGACGATGTCAATTATTATAACGAAAAGCCTATTGACTTGACATTCCTTATTAGGGGACAGAATTTTAACAGGTTGAATAAATACAACCTTGTTTCGCAAAAAGACGGTTTTAAAGATCGTGGATGGTCTTCTAACTATCAAAATATCAACGGAGACAACAATAACGACACTTGGTATAAAACTGATTTTGCATCTGCAAACGTTTATAAACGACCGTCTGGCATATCTGATTCAGAATACAACGATTACCATGCAGACGGAAAATTCGGAATGTTCTATTGTGGAAGAATTGCCGGAGTAAAAATAGCCGATAACACAAAGCCTAATTATAAAGTGTATCAAACCGTGCCGGTGACACAACCGGGGTGGTATAGAATAGACTGCCAAGGCTTTTATAAAACAAACGGAACAGATTGCATAGCAAGAATATTTGCAATATCAGACGAAAACGCCAATTTGGGCACTGCAAAAAATGCCTATGTAAATTTATTGCCGCAATCTTATATGAAGGGGTACGATGAGAATATACAGCAAAGTCTTGACGATAAAAACAATGATACGAATTATATTCTCGCTAACCTGAAAGCGAAAAAAGCACCGGAGAATTATGTGGAAGCAGGTGTGTCATTTTATACAGGATGCTATCCAAACTCCGTACTCGTGTATGTCAGCAATGAAAATACCAGTCTTAAAATGGGAATCGAGGTAACAAAAAGGGAAATGACATCTGACGAAGTGATATACTTTGATGATTTCCGCTTAAAATATCTCGGTCAGAGTTTTGCTCTTGATGACCAGGACAAATTTAACAGTAATGGAAATTTCAAGAACAGGCCATTAGTACTGAGGCGTGCACTAAAGGAAGACAAGTGGAATTCGATAGTGCTTCCGGTTAATCTCACAAAGTATCAGGTAAATACAACATTCTTCCCTTATCCACGTATCGCAGAGTTTACAGGCTTTAAGGACCGCTATACCATTGAATTCAAGACAATAAACCTTGACGATTTCAAAGAAGATGATGTAGTTTTGAAAGCCGGCAGCTGCTATATCATCAGACCTGGATATAACGGAAACATAGGAGATGTAGAAATTAAGATCGGTGATGAAGCTGCGCAGACAATGAAAGGACCGTATTATATGATAGATCGAGTATCATATAATTCGGACGATGAACCGAAAATTGTAACAAACGAGGGTAACCCGTATACATACGCAGGAAGCGACTGTAAACTTACAATAAAGGGTTCATATAAACCGGTAAACATTCTGCAGAACTCGTACTTGCTATATAACAGCAAGTTGATGCATCTCACAAAAGATTACTATAGCAAAGGCTATTGCTGGTGGATAGAGGATGAACATCAGATGGGAGAAAACGGTATATCTCATTCTTTATTTATGAGCGATATAGAAAGCAATTTCGATGAGACAACAGGCTTCGTCAGCATAAAGATTGGCGAAGAAGAAACAAACGCAAATGATAACATATACAACTTGCAGGGGCAGAAAATGCACAGTCGCACTGCACTGTCAAGAGGCATATACATTTGCAAGGGCAAGAAAATTATTGTGAAATAAAGTCTTGAAGAATGAAGAAGAAAAGAGTATATATAAAACCGGAAAGTACTATCATCATAGTACAGATGGATAATTTAATGCAACACATCTCTGGAGCCGAGGTAACTTCAGATAACGAAACAGAAGAAATTGAAGTTGAAGACGGTATGCCGGACGACTGGGGTTGGGAAAAACAAGATAACTTATGGTGAAGAGTTTCCAAAAGAGTTTTTACTCTTAATAATAGTAAAAGATGGTGTGTCAAAATATTTATACAGCAACTGGTAGGGACATATTCTTGTATTTGTCCGCCAAATAGACATTGAATGTCAACCTGTTATAAGCGGACAAATACAAGAATATGTCCCTACAGATTGGAATAGTTGAATATTGACACACCATCCTTTTTCGTCATTCCTGTTATTGGCTTGCTTTATTATTATTTCCCCATGCCATACAGGTTGACAGGTAATTATTCCGGATATACAAGGTTCTCCTTTTCAATGCAGTTGAGAACCTCTTCCAGATACTTTCTTGCTTCAAGCTTAGCCATCGGCAAGTCGTGGAGAAGCCAGTTGCCGCAGTCTTGCGGTGCCGCTCCGGGTATATCCCCGTCGAATTCGGCAATGAAGCGGAATGTGCGCTTCATCAGCTCTACTATGTCCTTTGATTCATAGTTGCCGCGTATCAGCAGGTAGTTGCCTGTCAGGCATCCCATCGGTCCCCAATATATTATCCTGTCGCGCCATTCCTCGTCGTTGCGCAGATATGTTGCGGCAAGATGCTCTATGGTGTGCAGTGCCCCGTTGTGCAGTGCCGGCTCGCGGTTCGGCTCCTTCATGCGTATGTCGAAGGTAGTAACGGTTTCTCCTCCCACGCTGTCCTTGCGCGAGACGTATATGCCGCGCAGCAGGCGGTTGTGATCTATTGTAAAGCTTGGTATCTTTTTCATAATTGTTTTATTGGGTTGATAGGTCTAATATGGCAAATAGGTCTAATAAGACTAATATGACTGATAGTAAGACCCACACGGCTTATTTATATTGCTGCCAGAAACTTCTTTGTAACGTTGAACGAGCCTTCTGCCATTCGTGCCCAGAAGTCGAAATATTGTGACGCGTTGTTGTCTTTGAGCGGAATGTCGCTGATAATGCGGAAACTGATGAACGGCACGCCGTATATATGGCATGTCTGTGCAATGGAACAGCTCTCCATGTCTACTGCCGTGGCTTCCGGAAAACTGTTGAGAATGGAACGCATCTTCTCGCGGGAGTCTACAAACCACTCACCGCTTACAATCATTCCCGCGTGTATTTGCGTGTCGCTTTCAATGGCAAGAGCCTTTTCGACAAGCCTTTCGGGAGCCTTGAACTTCTCGGGCATTCCCATTATCTGTCCGCGCTGGCATTCGCTTCCGCAATAGGCATCATGGTATATGTAAGAAGTCCCCACAACCACGTCCGTCACGTTCAGCGTCACGTCGGCACCTCCTGCCACTCCCGTTGATATTATAAGGTCAGGATGATAGTTGTTAATCATCTCCACGGCACCGATTGCAGAGTTTACCTTGCCTATTCCGCACTGTTGCATTACGATGACCTTGTCTCCGATGTTTCCTATTATAAAGTCCTTGCAGTTGTGGCGTTCGGTGGAAGTGTCGTCAAGCAGCGTGCGCAGCTCAACAAGCTCTTTCTCCATTGCCACGATAATTCCTATCTTCATTTGCCGTAATGTTGTAAAACAGCGCAAAATTACAACTTTTTCTATAAATAATTGGCTTTATCGCTTGTTTTAAGTAACTTTGTGGCAATATTTTAATGAAATAATAAACGTTTATATACATGAAAACTTGGAAACAATATCTGCCGGACGTACTGGCAGTGATACTTTTTGCAGTTATTTCATTTGCTTATTTTTTTCCTGCCGACATTGAAGGCAAAATCCTTTTCAGGGAAGACTCGGCGGCAAGCAAGGGCGCCGGACACGAAATCTCAGAATATAAGGAACGCACGGGCGAGGTCACACGGTGGACAAACGCCGTATTCAGCGGAATGCCGACATATCAGACCGCCCCGTCTTACAGCAGCACCGACGGATTGTCTGCCGTGATGAAGGCATATCATCTGTGGCTTCCTGAAAACGTCTGGTATATCTTTGCCTATCTCTTGGGCTTTTATATCCTGCTGCGTGCGTTCGACTTCAGGCAGATGCTTGCGGCATTGGGTGCGGTGATATGGGCATTCTCAAGTTATTTCTTTATCATCATTGCCGCCGGACATATATGGAAAGTCATGGCACTTGCCTATCTGCCCCCGCTTATTGCCGGTGTCGTCCTTGCATATAGGGGCAAATATCTGTGGGGACTGATAGTCACGGCGATATTCGCCGCGTTCGAGGTCAACGCCAACCATGTGCAGATGACCTATTATTACCTGTTCATTATTTTCTTCATGATTGTCGCATGGTTTGTTGATGCCATACGCAACAAGCGTCTTGTACACTTTGCAAAAGCCACGGGCGTGTGCCTCGCAGGTGCTCTCATAGGCATAAGCATCAATATCAGCAACCTCTATCACACGTGGGAATACTCCAAAGAGTCGATGCGTGGCAAGAGCGAACTCGTCAAGGCAAATTCGGCAAACCAGACGGACAGCGGTCTGGAGCGCGACTATATAACGCAGTGGAGCTACGGAATAAGCGAGACATGGACGCTGCTTGTGCCAAATGCCAAAGGCGGGGCATCGGCTCCGCTGGTCTACAGCAATACGGCAATGAAGCATGCGGACAACAACTTCCTTGACATCTACCGGCAGATGGGGCAGTACTGGGGCAACCAGCCCGGAACAAGCGGTCCGGTATATGTCGGCGCTTTTGTGCTGATGCTGTTCATTCTCGGGCTTTTCATCGTCAAGGGACCCGTTAAGTGGGCACTTCTCGCTGCCACGGTATTATCCATACTGCTGTCGTGGGGACATAATTTCATGCCTCTTACCGACCTCTTTATCGACTACATGCCGATGTATTCCAAGTTCCGCACGGTGGCATCCATACTTGTCATTGCCGAGTTTACCATACCCCTTCTTGCCATGCTGGCATTGAAGAAGATTTTGGACGACCCCGAAACACTCTCCCTTAATATTAAATATGTGTACGCATCCTTCGGGCTTACCGGAGGCTTTGCCCTTCTTTTCGCCCTTATGCCCTCGGTGTTCTTCTCTGAGTTCGTGTCGGCGATGGAGATGCACCAGCTCAGCCAGCTTCCCGCCGAATATCTCAATCCGCTGCTTGCCAACCTCCGCGAGATGCGTATGGCCGTGTTCTCAGCCGACTGCTGGCGCTCGTTCTGGATAATAGCGGCAGGCACCCTGCTCCTTTTCCTCTTCAAGATGCGCAAGATAAAGGCAGAGTATATGGTCGGTGCAATCCTTGTGCTGTGTCTTGCCGACATGTGGCAGGTGAACAAACGCTATCTCAACAACGACATGTTTGTAAACAAGAGCGTGCGTGAGACACCGGTGCAGCTCACACCCGCAGACGAGATTATATTGCAGGACAAGGAGAACTGCGGCAACCACCGCGTGCTCAACTTGTCGACAAATACCTTCAACGAGAACGAGACGTCGTACTATCACAAGAGTATCGGAGGCTATCATGCGGCAAAGCTCCGCCGCTATCAGGAACTTGCCGATGCCTATATCCGGCAGGAGATGAGCGGTGTGATGAAGGCTATAGCCGAAGCAGGCGGCGACATGACGCAGATTAACGGCGACTCGGTGTGCCCGGTCCTCAACATGCTCAATACAAAATACTTCATCGTCCCCCTTCAGGACAACAAGACCATACCCATACAGAATCCGTATACCTACGGCAATGCATGGTTTGTCGACAAGATAACCTATGTTGACAATGCCAACGACGAGCTGTCTGCCGTGGGAAAAATCAGCCTCAGGCACGAGGCTGTGGCAGACAAGCGCTTCAAAGACGTGCTCGGCGACACCAAGGTGCAGGACAACACATCTGTCGTCAGCATAACACAGTGCGAGCCTAACCACCTTAAATATACCGTAAAGTCAGCCACCGGCGGCATAATAGTCTTCTCCGAGGTGTATTATCCCGGTTGGACGGCAACCATAGACGGCAAGCCGGCAGAGCTTGGACGTGTGAACTATGTGCTCCGCGCCCTCAACGTAGGTGCCGGAGACCATGAGGTGGAGCTTGATTTCCACCCGCAGTCCATATCCGTTACCGAGACTGTTGCATACATAGCCTGTGCCCTGCTGCTGGCTGTAATTATATTTATGATATTGTTGAACGGACGAAATAAACAGAAGAAGCAATGAAGAAACTATTGTCACTACCGCCAAATCTTGTAAATTGTTTTCACGATGTGACCGGATACGACCGCTCCGACTGGTTCTGCACCAACGACCCCGTGGGTCATAAGCTCGGTTCCGGCGGAGGCTCCACATGGCTGTTGCAGTCGTGTTACAGGGAAATGTCGCAAGGAGAGACCTTCGACGAGTGGATGAAAAAAGACAAGCGGCTGCTTCTTCATGCCGGCGGACAGAGCCGCCGCCTGCCCGCCTACGCCCCGTCCGGCAAGATACTTACCCCCATTCCCGTGTTCCGCTGGGAGCGCGGGCAGCGCCTTTCGCAGGATTTGCTGTCATTGCAGATACCACTTTACGAGCGCATAATGGACATGGCGCCGGACAATATCCACACGATGATTGTCAGCGGCGATGTATATATCCGCGCCACGAAGCCCCTGCAGGCTGTGCCCGATGCCGACGTAGTGTGCTACGGGCTTTGGCTCGGACCAGAAATAGCCACGGACCACGGAGTGTTTGTGTCGCGCCGCGACACATCGTCCGTGCTTGAGTGTATGATGCAGAAGCCTTCGATAAAGACGCTCGGCGAGTTGCTCAAGTCACATTTCTACCTTACCGACATAGGCATCTGGCTTCTCAGCGACCGTGCCGTCAAGGTCCTTATGGAACGTTCCATGCGCAACGGTGAGATAATCAACTATGATTTATATTCCGAATTCGGCTGTGCCCTCGGTTCAAATCCCGGGATAAAGGATGATGAGCTGAACAGCCTCAAGGTTGCCGTGCTGCCGCTTCCCGGCGGAGAGTTCTATCATTACGGCACAAGCCACGAGATAATATCGTCCACGCTTGCCGTTCAGAACCTTGTGAACGACCAGCGCGAGATAATGCACCACTCGCTCAAGCCGCATCCGGCAATGTTTGTGCAGAATGCCGTTGTCAGGACTTCGATAACTGAGGCAAACCAAAACCTGTGGATAGAGAACAGTTGGGTGGGGGAGAAGTGGACCCTTGCCCATGAGAATATAATAACGGGCGTGCCCCGAAACGACTGGCACGTCGCGCTCCGTCCGGGCGACTGTGTCGATGTTGTGCCTGTCGGTGAGGGCGAATATGTGGTGCGTCCATACGGCTTCGACGACAAGTTCCGCGGAAGCCTGCACGATGAAACCACGCTGTTTCTCGGCAAGCCCTTCCGTGAGTGGGCGTCCGTGCGCGGCATAGACATTGACGCGATATACGGCAGCACCGACCTGCAGTCTGCACGTATATTCCCCGCATGCGAAAGCCTTGACGATGCCGGACTGCTTTTGCGCTGGATGCTCAACGAGCCGGAGCTTGGCGACGATGCAAGGACACTGTGGCTTGAGGCGCGCAAGCTCAGTGCGGACGACATTTCCAATGAGGCGTGCCTGTCAAGGCTTACGGCTCAGCGCAATGAATTCCGTGCCGGCAACTGGCGTGCCATAGCCGACAATTATGAGCACAGCGTGTTCTACCAGTTAGACCTGTGCCATGCCGCCAAGGAATATTCGCTATACAACATTCCTGAGCCCAGGGCTCTTGCCGCCGGTGCCCCGCTGCTTACGCAGATACACGACAGCATGTTCCGTTCGGAGCTGTCACGCCTGAAGGGAGAAGAATGCCGGGCGGCGGAGGAAAAGGCGTTCGGCTTGTTGCGTGAGGGACTTACCGAGCGCGTCCTGTCAGAGAGACAGTCGCCCGTGATGTCCGTCTACAACGACCAGATTGTATGGGGACGCAGTCCGGTGCGCATCGACATTGCCGGAGGCTGGACCGACACGCCCCCGTATTGCCTTATGGAAGGCGGCAGCGTGATAAACCTTGCAATAGAGCTTAACGGTCAGCCGCCGTTGCAGACATACGTGCGCCCCTGCAAGGAACATAAGATAATATTGAGGAGCATAGACCTCGGAGCGATGGAAACGATAAGCACATACGAAGAGCTTGCCGACTTCCGCCACGTGGGCAGCCCCTTCTCCATACCCAAGGCGGCACTTGCGCTTGCCGGTTTCCTGCCCGGTTTCTCCACGGAAGAGTACGGTACGCTCGAGAAGCAGCTTGAATCATTCGGCTGCGGTATAGAGCTTACGCTGCTTTCGGCTATTCCGGCAGGCAGCGGACTCGGCACGAGCAGCGTGCTGGCGGCTACGGTGCTCGGGGCATTGAACGATTTCTGCGGGCTTATGTGGGACAAGACGGAGATAGGCAGCCGCACCCTTGTGCTCGAACAGCTGCTTACCACCGGAGGAGGATGGCAGGACCAGTTCGGCGGAATATTGCAGGGCATAAAGCTGTTGCAGACCGAGCGCGGCTTCGACCAGGCTCCCACGGTGCGCTGGCTGCCGTCCGACATATACACGCGCCCCGAATACAGCGCGTGCCATCTGCTCTATTACACCGGCATAACGCGCACGGCAAAGAAAATCCTTGCCGAGATTGTGCGCCGCATGTTCCTCAACCATAACTCAGAGCTGGCTTTGCTGCGCGAGATGAAGAACCATGTGTACGACATGTACGAGGCTATACAGCGTGCAGACTTCACGCAGATGGGACACCTCGTAAGGAAGACATGGCAGCAGAACCAGGCAATAGACAGCGGCACGAACCCCGATACCGTGCGCCGGATAACGTCGCAGATAGACGACCTGTGCCTCGGATACAAGCTTTCGGGTGCCGGTGGAGGCGGCTATCTCTACATGGTTGCAAAGGATCCCGATGCCGCAGCACGCATACGCACAATCCTTAATTCCAACCGTCCCAATGCCAATGCACGTTTCGTTGAGATGTCGCTGAGCGACAAGGGATTGCAGGTAAGCAGGAGCTGATGCCATGGATTTCCGCACAGAAGTAAATATACCCGCACCCGGCTTTGCCATTCCTCCTTTTGAGGACATGCTGTTTGTCGGTTCGTGCTTTGCCGACAACATAGGAAGCCGCTTCATTGACTACAAGTTCAGGGCAACGGTAAACCCCTATGGCGTGATGTACAATCCCGCAAGCATACTCCATACGGTGCGCAGGACCGGTGCAGCCCCTCATGTCGCCGTGCTGACGCTCGGCACAAATCACGTGTATGTGCTCAACTCCACGGGCGAGATAGTGGATAACTGCGCCAAGCGTCCGCACAGTCTCTTTACCGAGCGCGAGCTTACCGTGGACGAATGCCTCGGCTATCTGTCCGAGGCGGTGGACATCCTTGTGTCGCGGTATGCCGGCGTTAAGGTCATTGTCACGGTCAGTCCGATACGCTATGCCAAGTACGGCTTTCACGGCAGTGCCCTTTCAAAGGCGGTTCTCCTGCTCGCTGCCGACAAGCTTGTGCGCATGCGCCCTGCCACTGTCGTCTATTTCCCCGCATACGAGATTGTAAACGACGAGCTTCGCGACTACCGCTTCTATGCCCCGGACATGCTGCATCCCTCCGCTCAGGCGGTGGAATATATCTGGGAGCGATTTTCCGAAACGTTCTTCTCCGATGCCGCACGTCATTTCATTACGGAATGGCAGCCCATAAAGAAAGCATTGGAGCACAAGCCGTTCAACCCGGAGTCGGAGGAATACATGATTTTTATGGAAAAGACAAGGGCAAACATAAGCAAACTGGAGGAGAAATACAATGTTAAATTCATGGTGTGAATGTTAAGAAAAAACACCTTTTTTTGTTCTTGCAAATCTCTTGAAATAGAATTAAAACTGCACAGATGCCGTACGTCTGTGCAGTTTTATTAGTTATATTTGGTCCTGCATAATGCACAAAACACGCCGATATGTGCAACATGGACCTTGTTTGTACATATTTTAACATCTCATTGACCTGCATTTTCTGTTTTTGTGCATTCCACAAAGACACCCGTCTGCCGCATATTACCCCTGTTCATAGCTGTTTTATACTGTAAAGATGCCTGTTTCACCTTGAAATAAGATATGTTTTACTTCGTAATATAGCATATATTACATCATAAAGCAGCATACTTTACATGGTAATATGACATATTTTACAGAGTAATATATGCTATATTATGGAGTAAAACATATCATATTACAGGGAAAAACAGTATTGATTGTTATGTTCTTTATTTGTAACATATTGTAGCTCAGATTGTTATAATATTTTTATACATGCTCTTCCGTTTTGCTGTGCATATTGTTTCTACCCAAAAACGTAAGTCGCGAAATTTGTGGAATATTCGTACGAAAGCAAGTTGCTGCGGAAAGAACTGAAAAATGGCGCGTTTTAAATGTTAAAAAGAGGGTTTGCAGAAGTCCGTGGACTTAACAATATTACAATATATGAAGATGTTTCATCTGAAATTAGGAGGGATTGAATTTTTGTGTGTTTGTATTAGGGAGTTAAAGAAGTTATGGGGAGTTAAAGAAGTTAAAGGACAAATGATGATGTAAGGAGAAAAGGGAGGAAGGAGGGAAGGGAGGGAGGAGCAGATTGGCATTATTGTCTTTAATGACTTTAAAGACCTTAAAGACTTTAAGTACACTAATGATTTTTAGGAGAAAAGGGAGGAAGGTGCAGGTTCCTTTCTCCCTTTTCTCCTTTCTCCTTTCTCCTTTCTCAATCATTTGTCCTTTAACTTCTTTAACTTCCCATAACTTCTTTAACTCCCTAATACAAACACACAAAAATTCAATCCCTCCTAATTTCGGATAAAAAATCTTTATTCTACGTGAAACGTTCTTCATGCAAAAACATTACCTTTGCATTTAAAGTAAGCATGATGGTGTGTCGAAATCCTACCAGTTGCTGTATGAGTATTTTAATACACCTTCTAAACTTGAACGAGTAACTATAAATGCACAAATGAAATATACGGTAGAAAAGGTTACAACGCTTATAGGAGCGCGTCGCGTTGGCACTGCCGATGCAAACATAGGCTGGCTGCTCACCGACAGCCGCTCGCTTTGTTTTCCTGAAGAAACACTGTTCTTTGCCATAAGGACGGAGCGCAACGACGGTCACAGGTACATCCCTGAGCTTTATCGCCGCGGGGTACGCAACTTTGTAGTGGAGAAAGTTCCCGAAGATGCCGCGTCGCTCTTTCCGGGAACAAACTTCCTCAAGGTGGTGCGCCCTTTGGAAGCGCTTCAGAGGCTTGCCGAAAGGCACCGCGACGAGTTTGGCATACCCGTTATAGGCATCACGGGCAGCAACGGTAAGACTATGGTGAAGGAGTGGCTGTACCAGCTGTTGTCGCCCTCGTTTGTCGTGACGCGGAGCCCGCGCAGCTACAACTCGCAGGTGGGAGTCCCACTGTCGGTATGGCTCATGCACGAGCACACGCAGATAGGAATATTCGAGGCAGGAATAAGTGAGCCGGGAGAAATGGCGGCACTTCACGACATCATACAGCCAACGATAGGTGTTATAACGAACATCGGCGATGCACATCAGGAGAATTTCAACACGCTTGAAGACAAGTGCAACGAGAAGCTGAAGCTCTTCCGCGACTCAAAGGTTATTGTATATCCTGCCGACAACCCCACGATATCACGGTGTGTGGAGGCAAGCGGATACAGAGGCAGGCGCGTGGCATGGTCTGTACGCGACCCCAAGGCGGCACTTTATGTGAAGGGCATATCAAAGAATGGCATGTCCACAACCGTCACCTATATATATAAAGATGTGGAGGGACGGTATGAGCTGCCCTTCATCGACGACGCATCGGTGGAGAACTCCATGGCATGTGCCGCCGTGGCATTGCACTTGGGACTGGGCTTTGACACGCTGGCAACGCGTATGGCGGCACTGGAGCCGGTGGCTATGAGGCTGGAGGTGAAGGCGGGGCAGCACGGATGCACGCTGATAAACGACTCGTATAACTCGGATATAAACTCGCTCGACATCGCGCTCGACTTCATGAACCGTCGTCCCGACCATGCCGGACGCCGCCGCACGCTGATACTGAGCGACATCTGCCAAAGCGGCAAGGACGGTGAGGAGCTTTATGCGGAGGTCTCTGACCTTGCACGTAAGCGCGGTGTGGAAAAATTCATCGGCATCGGACCGGACATAACCACGTTTGCCGGCAGGATAGAAATAGCCGAAAAATACTTCTTCCCCGACAGCGGTGCGTTTGCAGCAAGCGATGTCTTCCGCTCGTTGCGTGATGAGGTGATACTGCTCAAGGGCGCGCGCAACTTCTCTTTCGACCGTCTTACGGAACAGCTCGAGCAGAAAGTACATGAGACAATACTCGAGGTGAACCTCGGTGCCGTGGTGAACAACCTCAACCACTTCCGTTCGTTTCTCAAGCCGGAGACGAAGATGGTGTGCATGGTAAAGGCAAATGCCTATGGCAGTGGTGCCGTGGAAGTGGCAAAGACGCTACAGGACCATCGCGCCGACTACCTTGCCGTGGCGGTTGCCGACGAGGGCGTTACGTTGCGCAAGGCTGGAATAACGGCGAACATCATGATTATGAACCCGGAGATGACGGCGTTCAAGACCATGTTCGACTACGACCTCGAGCCGGAGGTGTACAGCTTCCGCCTGCTCGATGCGCTTATTGACGCTGCCGGAAAGGAGGGCATAACGGGATATCCGGTGCACATAAAGCTTGACACGGGCATGCACCGCCTTGGCTTTAACCCTGAGACGGATATCGACAGGCTTATAGAGAGGCTCAAAGGGCAGAACGCAATAATGCCGCGCTCGGTGTTCTCTCACTTCGTAGGCTCGGACAGCGACGACTTTGACGCGTTCTCAGCCATGCAGTTTGAACGTTTCGACAAGGCAAGCCGCAAGCTTCAGGCGGCATTCACGCACAAGATTTTGCGCCATATCGACAACTCTGCCGGTATAGAGCATTTCCCGGAAAGGCAGCTTGACATGTGCCGCCTCGGGCTGGGACTGTACGGGATAGACAGCCGCGACAACTCTATTATAAATAATGTGTGCACGTTGAAGACAACGATACTCCAGTTGCGCAATGTCCCGAAGGACGAGACCGTTGGCTACAGCCGCCGCGGCATACTGTCGCGCGACAGTGTCATCGCTGCTATACCCATAGGATATGCCGACGGGCTTAACCGCCATCTCGGGCGCGGACACGGATATTGTCTCGTAAACGGCAAGCGCGCGCCATACGTGGGAAACATCTGCATGGACGTGGCGATGATAGACGTTACGGATATAGACTGCCGCGAGGGCGACACGGTGGAGATCTTCGGCGACAACCTGCCCGTGACAGTTCTCTCCGATATCCTCGACACCATACCGTATGAGGTGTTGACGGGAGTGAGCGAAAGGGTAAAGAGAGTCTACTTCTCTAATTAAGAATTAAGAGTTAAGAATTAAGAATTAAGAATTAAGAAAATATGCTTTATTCGTTGTCTTTTGTCTTATGAGCAAATTGGTCTAATCGGTCTTATCAGCCTTATTTGTCCTATTAGTCTTATTAGCCCCAAAACAAGAAACCCGATAAATATTGCCACAATTCTTAATTCTTAATTCTTAAATCTTAATTAATTTAATTATCTTTGCATCATTATTATTATTAAAAACCTTAAATAGAAGAAAATGAATCCTGTACAAACTACAAAAATGACAAACTGGCGCTGGTGGATTTGCGGGCTGTTGTTCGTTGCAACGACTGTCAACTATCTTGACCGTCAGGTGCTGTCGCTGACAGCAAAGGAGTTTATCTATCCTGATTTCCACTGGACAGACGAAGATTATGGTAACATCACGGCTTATTTCTCTATTTTCTATGCAATCTGCATGCTGTTCGCAGGTAAGTTCGTAGACTGGATGGGAACAAAGAAAGGATATCTATGGGCTATCGGAGTCTGGAGCTTCGGAGCCTGCATCCACGCCGGTACGGCTGTGGCGACACAATATATTCACGGCTTGGACAGCCTTGATGCAATGCGTGCCCTCGAAGACGGCAGCTCGGCAGCGCTTGCCGTTGCCTCTACAGGTGTATGGCTGTTCCTTGTATGCCGCGCGATACTCGGTCTTGGCGAGGCTGGAAACTTCCCCGCTGCCATAAAGGTTACGGCAGAGTATTTCCCTAAGAAAGACCGTGCGTATGCCACGTCAATATTCAATGCCGGTGCCTCTGTCGGTGCACTTGCCGCTCCGCTTATGATTCCGCCATTGGCAAAGACCTTCGGTTGGGAAATGGCATTTATAATAATAGGTGCCCTCGGCTTCATCTGGATGGGCTTCTTCGTTAAGTGGTACGACAAACCCGAGAAGTCTTCCAAGGTTAACAAGGCAGAGCTGCTGTACATCCATCAGGACGACGATGCTGAGGATATCAAGAAAGACGATGTGAAGGAAGAGAAGCAGATACCTTTCCTCCAGTGCTTCGGCTACAAGCAGACATGGGCTTTTATCGTGGGTAAGTTCTTCACCGACGGCGTATGGTGGTTCTTCCTGTTCTGGGCTCCGGGATATTTCCAGGATGTTTATGGCTACAAGGCATCTTCAGGCACGGGTATGCTGCTGATTATGACATTGTATGCAATCGTGACATTCCTGTCCATTTACATCTGCAAGCTGCCTACATACTTCGTAGACAAGAAGGGCATGAACCCCTATGCAGGCCGTATGCTCGCCATGATGCTCATTGCGTTCATTCCGCTGGTATGCGTTGCGGCACAGCCGATGGGTGAGTACTCTGCATGGTGGCCCGCAATAATCATCGGTCTCGTGGGTGCAGGTCACCAGGCATGGTCGGCAAACATATTCTCTACCGTGGGCGATATGTTCCCGAAGAGTGCCATTGCGACTGTTACAGGTATCGGCGGTATGGCTGGCGGTGTCGGCTCATTCCTTATCAACAAGGGTTCAGGTCAGCTCTTCACGTTCGCAGAGGAGCAGGGCGAGGCATTCACGTTCCTCGGTTTCGACGGCAAACCCGCAGGCTATATGATTGTATTCTGCATCTGTGCCGTTGCCTATCTTTTGGCTTGGTGCATCATGAAGGTTCTTGTACCGAAATACAAGCCTATCGTTGTTGAATAAAATTTATTCATGACTTATACTTATTACGGCGGATGAACAGATCATCCGCCGTTTTTGTTATTCAAATTCTTACTACCTTTGTACCATTATAACCAGTAAGGCATTTCCCAATGCCCGCGCCCTGAAAGGGCCGCAAGCTCTTAGCCTGGGGCAGAGCGGAGCGGCACCCCGGGTATATGATATGCCGGGCATCATCGTCGCCCTGAAAGGGCAAAAGCATAGATTGACATGCCGTAAACAGTTGACATCTAACGCTTTTGTCCTTTCAGGACGTCATACGAACCTTATACACCCAAGGCGCCGCTACGCTTTGCCTCGGGCTAAGGGCTTGCTGCCCCTGCGGGGCGACCCCGTTATCGGACTCGCTTTTAATTCTGATTTTGAACACCATGCTTTTAAATGTGCATTCGTATATATAATAATGTAGTTCTATGAATATTACAAACCACCCCTGCCCCTCCTTTGGAAAAGGAGGGGACACTGTGC